>SDBS01000051.1_pt1 | contig 82101 bp, 78 predicted proteins | sample 2277091 | NCBI WGS metagenome assembly SDBS01 (sample SAMN10404972, study PRJNA504765) | marine sediment metagenome | isolation source: marine sediment core GS10_PC15, 163 cmbsf | place: Arctic Ocean: Southern Knipovich Ridge | collected 2010
ATCGAAGTGCCGACCACCACAGAAAGCGGAGCAATTCTCATTAGACAGGACCAGGGTGTCCGCATGAATCCCGACCGCGAGAAAATGGCACAGCTAATGCCTGTATTTAAGGAAAACGGGGTCATCACAGCAGGAAACAGCAGCCAGATCAGTGATGGCGCAGGCGCTCTACTAATTGCATCCGAACGCGCTGTAAGTCAACACAACCTCAAACCACTTGCACGCATCGTCGCAAGGAGTGTCGTTGGTTCTGATCCTGTCTTGATGCTCGATGCGCCCATCCCAGCGACCAGGTCCGTACTGGAGAAAACGAAGTTAAACATCGATCAGATCGACATCATCGAACTTAATGAAGCCTTCGCTTCCGTTGTACTTGCCTGGCAAAAGGAAATCGGCGGAGATATGCAGCGCGTAAATCCAAATGGCGGCGCAATTGCCCATGGTCATCCACTGGGCGCCACCGGAGCGGTACTTATGACAAAACTTGTCCATGCGCTGCAGGACAAGAAACTGCATTATGGTTTGCAGGCGATGTGCATTGGGCATGGAATGGCGACGGCGACGGTGATCGAAAGAGTGTAAATTACATAAGTGCTAGCATGATCCTGGTCTGTTCACTCACCGGACCGCGCAGACCGTCGGCTTACCCTTCGGGGTAGCATGCGCGAGCGTCATTGTTTCAGAGAAAAGAGTCTTGATAATGTCTCAAAGAGGGCTGGGTTTATGTCATCAAAGCGCGAATCAGCACCCGAGATGGCCAGTAAGAAGCTGATGAGCAGGCCAAGAAATACTGTTGTGAGAATGAATATTACAGCCAGAGGTCCCCTTAGAGGAAACCCGCGTGTTGCCTCGTAGAGCAGCCATGCTCCAACTGCGGCCAGGATTGCAAACAGTGGTACAGCATCCAAGAGAAAACGGTTCGCCACCCAATAATAGAAAAGTATAGGTACTAATGCGACCACCCCGACGAGTAAGAAAGTCCACATTACACGGCGAAAGCTAGGACCAAGTCTAAGATCTCTTTCGATGTTCAATTGACTTGTTTCCTTAAGATCCCGTGATCTTCTCCTACATATTAACTCCCAGATCAGAAATCCAATAAGTACAAATGAGGGCGTTGTTATAAGGATGCCACTGATATCCTCAATTCGATATACCTCTGGTATGTTGAAACGTGCCAGAAACATGGATACCGCGGGCAACTCTTCCCACAATGGCCGAATAATAGGAAACATCGTACGAAACCGTATTGGAGCTATGAGATAGTAGAATAAATTTGGCAACAAGTAGATTGGGTTGAATACATGTCCTTGCTCAAACATCCTCGGAAGATCGTTTGTGCTCAGCTGGTAACGAAGACCTGTCTCCAGAAAATCGCCAAAGCGGATAAGATTGTAGTAACCGATGAGAGCTATACCGATTACCATGGGCATGATTAGGATTAAGGAATTCTTAACCGCAGCATAATTGTTTCTCTCGCCATTGTGTGCGAAAAACAATCCAATTACCGTGGCCATTAAGAGCAAAACAAGTGCAGGGGCGATCGACATCCGCGAACCAAGCGCGAGCGCCCATAACCACCCAGCCAAGACCAAGCGCCAAGGTTCATTTTTAGCGCCTTCGATGACCGGAATGGCAAAGAACAACCCGGCGATGAGAAACGCTTGACCGCTGGCAATCGCTGCAGGATAAATGGTTGGCCAATTAAGGACCCAGAGGATGGGATGAGCCGTAGCGATAATCAGAATTCCGACTAAGAATAACCACCCCGGTAGTCTGGGAAAGTATCTTCGCCGAAGGTACAAAAGAATGAGCAGGGAAAACAAGAATATGCAGCTGACTGCTGAAAACACAATATATTCATCCCCCGCAACCCTCGAGGTTACTAGTTGCCATACTGCCGCGAAAATTGCTGGTACAGGTCCCCAATAAAAATAGTATTTTCCGGAATAGTAAGATGCATCTCCTACAACAGAGATGCCAGGACGTCCATTAGAAGGATAAGGATTTTCAAGTTGTGCAAGTCGGGGATCAGGCTCAATTAATAACGAAACTTCACCCTGCGCAAATGACTCTGCCAGCACTCCATAAAATGTCGTTATGGTTGGCCAAGTCGTCATATGACCAACGCTGACAAAAAAGACATACAACAACTCGACAACAAGTATCGCCCCTACTAATACAATACTGCTTCGAGGAATAGAAAACCGGGAAGAAGTGGGGGATTTTAGACCTTGATGTTCGCCGAGTTCCCCGTATTCAACGTCAACTTTCCCTACTTTACTTGATATGTGGGTCTCGATTGCTGCGGGTTGTTGTACAAATAGAGCGTTCTCGGGTGATCTTTTAAATACTGTTTTAACAAAACCCTCAAACCGATCCAGTAATTTGAGGGACCATGATTGGGTCATCAAGCGTCGGTCGATCAATTCAATAGCTTTTAACCCGATTGGAAGCAGCAAACATGCCAGCCCAAGGAAAAGGATCCCTTTCCGAAAAGGACCCCATTTGTTATCTACATCAGCGCCGATATACCCTGCCCCAAACGCGACAATCACCATTGTTAATCCGAGACCTATCACGAACCAGAGTAGCAATTGGCAAACGCGTGGTCGCTTCATACATTTCCTCACATGAAGAAAATCGACGCTTATGCTACGCTCCTGCCATGGAATACGCAAGAACTTCTCGCAAGCAACATATCGCACGTTATACTGGCAACCATTATGGGCTTTGACCGTCGAGCACTTGGCACGGCATGGCTACGGCGACGGTAATCGAAAGAGGGTAAATTACACAAGCGCTAGCATGATCTTGGTCTGTTCACTCACCGGACAGCGCGGACCGTCTGCTTACCCTTCGGGGTTGCATGCGCAAGCGTTATTGTTTCAGAGAAAAGAGGTTCGATAATGTCTCAAACAGGGCTGGGTTCAAATCATCAAAGCGCGAATCGGCACCAGAGATAGCCAACACGAAGCTAACAAGTGCCCCAATAATAACTGTTGCTAGGATGAAGAGAACAGCCAGAATTCCTTGGAGTGGATACTTGCGAGTAGATTGATACAGGAGCCAAGATCCAACTACAGCCAATATGGCAAACAGCGGTATAGCATCCAAGAGATATCGGGAGGCGACCCAGAAGAAAAAGAAAATAGGTGCCAGCGCAACGCATGCTGCTATAAGGATAGCCCAGAATACTCGGCGAAAGCCAGGAAGACTGCTTGGTGTTTGAATATTCCCAATCGCTTGCGGTTCATCAGCGACCCGAGTCCTGCTATAACAAATCAACTCCCAGGCCAAAAATCCCACTAGCAAAATTGAGGGCATGGCAAAAAGAATACCCGTGACATCGTTAACGCGATGTACATCAGGTATATGAAAGCGTGCGAGAAACATGGAGACCTCGGGGATCTCATGCCACAATGGTCTGATGATAGGAAAAATTGGTTCAATTTGTAGCGGTGAAATGAGGTAGTAGAACAAGTTTGGCAACAGATAAAGTGGATTGAATATGAGCCCGTTCTCAAACATCCAGGACAGATCGTTTTTGCTCAACGCGTAACGGAAGCCTACCTCCAGGAAATTTCCAAATCGAACGTAATTGTAGAAACCGATGAGTGCGATACCAATACCAATTGGAAAAATCAGTATCACTATTTTTTTCAGCGCACCATTTTCCTTCCTCTCGCCATCTTGTGCAAAGTACAAACCGATTGCGGTTGCAAGTATTAGCAATATGAGCGCAGGTGCTATGGATGTCCTCGACCCAATCGCAGAAACCCACAATACCCCCACTAAAATCAATCGCCAGGGTTGGCTTTGAGTGCCATCGATCACCGGTATGGCAAAGTACAGACCGGCGATAAGAAACGCTTGGGCACTGGCAATCGCAGCATGATAGATCGTGGGCCAATTGAGAACCCAGAGCAAAGGATGTGCAGTTGCAACAAGCAGAATACCCACCACGAGCATCCAATCTGGGAGTGATGGGAAATACTTTCGTCGGAGATTAAGTAGAATGAGTACAGAGAACACGAAAATAAAGCTAACCGCAACAAACACGATGTGCTCATCACCCACGGGACGGGAAGTGGCGATTTGCCATAACGCCACAACAGCTGCTGGAGCGGGTCCCCAGTAGACGTAATACTTCCCTTCGAAGTAGGATGCATCTGGGATAGTCCGGATTCCTGGACGTGCAGCGGTGGGATAAGGATTCTCCAATTCTGCAAGCTTTGGGTCCGGCTTTATCAGCAACTCCGCTTGGCCTTGTGCGAACGCATCTGCAAGCATTCCATAGTAACTGGTTTCATTCGGCCAAGTCGTCATATGACCAACGCTCACGAATAAGACATACATCAACTCAACGGCAATAAACAGTAGAACCAGTGTCAGACCCTTTTTTGGTATTCCTTTCGAAGAAAAGATGGCTCGTTGAACGGCTTGTTTTTGCCTTCCTTTCTGATCCGCGGACACGCTTGAATCTACGACACTTGACTCGCGGGTCATCGAGAATTCTGACATCTCTGGATGTCTGAAAGTATCAGGTATTCGCGCTGACACTCTTTTAACAACCATTCCAAACCTGGATCGCACGCCAGCAGAACGTGGTTGGGCCATCAATCGCCGGTCAATCGCTTCGATAATTTTTAATCCGATCAGGAGGACCAGACCCGCCAATCCAAATATCAGAATCCCTTTCCGAAAAGGACCCCATTTATTATCGGCGTCAGCCCCGATAAATCCTGCCCCAACAGCAAGGAAAATCATCGTCACGGCAAAACCGATCACGAGCCAAGGAAGTAGACGACAGAATAGTGGTCGCTTCATGTTTTTTTCATAACAGTTGAAATCTAATCGCATCAATCGTGAATATTCCTCGAGTATGCTACTCTGGTCTCAATTGTTGAGCAAGACCACCTGAGTTCACTCATGATGTGTGTAGGCGCGGTACTTATGACAAAACTTGTCCATGCGCTGCAGGACAAGATACTACGTTATGGCTTGCAGGCGATGTGCATCGGGCATGGAATGGCGACGGCGACGGTGATCGAAAGAGTGTAAAGAAAACTACTCAAGAGAAAGCCCGATCCTGGTCTGTTCACTCACCGGACAGCGCGGACCGTCGGCTTACCCTTCGGGGTAGCATGCGCGAGCGTCATTGTTTCAGAGAAAAGAGTCTTGATAATGTCTCAAAGAGGGCTGGGTTCAAATCATCAAAGCGCGAATCGGCCCCAGAGATGGCCAGCAAAAAACTGATGAGCATGCCAAGAAATACTGTTGTGAGGATGAATATTACAGCCAGAGGTCCCCTTAGAGGAAACCCGCGTGTTGCCTCGTAGAGCAGCCATGCTCCAACTGCGGCCAGGATTGCAAACAAGGGAACAGCGTCCAAAAAATATCGGGTTGCTACCCAGAAGAAAAGAAATATTGGTGTTGCTGCGAGTATCGCTGCAAACAAAATGACCCAGATGGTTCGGCGAAAGCCAGGATTCCTACTTTGCGTTTGCTTATCCTCAGGTACACGCTTTTCGTCGATGTTCCGAAGCCGCCAATTACAAAGCATTTCCCATACTAAAAATCCTACGAAAAAAATTGTTGGCATGGCAACAAGAATGCCTGTGATGTCCTCAATGTGATACTCATCCGGTATGTTGAAACGTGCCAGAAACATGGATACCGCGGACAACTCTCGCCACAATGGCCTAATGATGGGAAACATCGCACGAAACTGTAACGGAGCGATGAGAAGGTAGAACAAGTTCGGTAGCAAGTAAATTGGGTTGAATACAAGACCACTCTCCAGCATCCGAGGTAGATCGTTTCTGCTCATCATGTAACGGAAACCTGTCTCCAGAAAGTTGCCATAGCGAACGTAATTGTAGAAACCAATAAGTGCGACCCCGAGTACAAGTGGCATAATGAGCATTACAGACTTTTTCATTCCTTCATATATCTGTCTCTTGCCGTTTTTCGTAGAGTACAAACTTATTGCTGTTGCAAGTGTGAGTATTCCAATTGCCCCTACTAGTAACATTCTCGACCCAAACGCAAGTGACCATAGTGCTCCAACTAAAAACAATCGCCAGTTTTCCCTTTTTGAACCATCAAGCACAGGAATAACGAAGAATAAACCGGCAAGGAGGAACGCTTGACCGCTGGCAATTGCCGCGGGATAAATGGTTGGCCAATTGAGAACCCAAAGGATAGGATGGGCAGTCGCTACAATAAGAATGCCCACCACAAAGAGCCACCCTGGAAGTGCAGGGAAGTACTTGTGTCTGAGATTGAGGAGAATGAGCACAGAGAACACGAAAATAAAGCTAACTGCCACAAATACGATGTGCTCATCACCCACGGTACGGGAAGTAGCGATTTGCCATAACGCCACAACAGCTGCTGGCGCGGGTCCCCAGTAGATGAAATATTTTCCTTCGAAATAAGATGCATCTGGGATAACCCGGATACCTGGACGCTCATCAGTGGGATAAGGATTCTCCAATTCTGCAAGCTGTGGGTCCGGCTCGATAAGCAACGCTACTTGGCCTTGTGTGAAAGATTCCGCAAGCATTTCATAAACGTTGGATGTGCTTGGCCAAGTCGTCATGTGACCAACGCTGACAAACCAGATATACAATAGCTCCACAGCAATAAACAGCACAACCAGGGCCAAACCTCTTCGTGGCGCAGCTAAAGTGGAACTGATCGATCGTCGAGCGGCTTTTTTTTGCCTTCCATACTGATCCGTGGACTCACTTAAATCATCGACATATGACCCGCCAATCTGCGCGACTTCTGGCGGCTCTGACAGCCTAGATATGTCAGGTACTCGCGCTGATTGCCGATCAAAAATCATCTCAATCCTAGAAAGCAAGCCAGGAGACCATGGATGGGTAATCAATCGGCGGTCAATCACTTCTATGATTTTTAATCCAATCGGAAAGAACAAACCCGCCAATCCGAGTATCAGAATCCATATCCGCAAAGGCCCCCACTCGTTATCGGCGTCAGCCCCTATGGATCCTGCCACAAGAGCAATGATAATCATCCCTGTGGCAGGAACGATCACGAGCCAAGGTAGTATTCGACAAAATAGAGGTCTCTTCATATTCTTTTCATAACAGTTAAAATCTAATCGCATCAATCGTGAATATTCATCGAGTATGCTACTCTTGTCTCAATCGTTGAGCAAGACCACCGGAGTTCACTCATTCGTTGTGCCAGCGCGGTGCATAGGACAAAACTCCTCCAGGCGATGTGCATCGACAAGGAATGGCGACGGCGACTTTTATCGAGGGGGGGATATCTAAGAACATTCCTACATACAAAGATACAACCGTATACCCCCTCAGACCTCAGCGGAAACTTGGAATTGACACCTGGGTTATAATGAAATACAAGAGCGGAACATATGGAGGGTCTCATGACAGAGAAAAAAGAAGCTGGAAAGAAAATGGGAAGCTGGCTTCCAGAGGACACCCAAGAGCACCTCAAAGCCGCACGTGAGGCCAGGATGGAGAGCTTACGCAGTTTTCTCCCTCCCGAATTCTTTGAAAATCAGAAGAAAGCCCGAAAAGAGATGCTCCTGGCTGCGCGCAGCATGATCGATCACGCTATTGAACGCATCGAGGCATAAAAAAACAACCCCCCGCTATTGGAGCATTGCCTCATATATCTAGATTCCAAAGCCCCTTATATCCTCTGAGGGGCTTTTTTTACTCCAAGAAACGAACTAGATCACCACAGTAAAATACAGCACACTGCTCAAGATCCCGGCAAGAAGCACGATACTAAAAGTAATGAGTACCGGCCTTCTCAATTCCTTCGATCCAAGGGAGATGGCGAAAATCGCCTTCGCAGCCGTATTCACGAGCGCGGCCAAGATAATCGCGGTCGCTGCAACGCCTGGACCGATTTGTGCAGACGAGGCCAGTTTCGACGCTGTAAGTGTAATCGCGTCTACACCTACGATCCCCGCAAGTGCACTCGTCACATAAACGCCCGCAACCCCAAAATATTCATTGGCGCCCCGGACGAGGATTAAGACTACGGCGAAGGCGATGGCAAAAGTTATAGCGGTTGATAACCGCAGCGGGTTCGAGAGTTTTACCTCTTCGCGTCCTTCGTCCATCCGATCACGCTGTCGCAAATGCACGTAGACCACGAGCGCAACGCAGACTAGAAGCATGACCGTAAGTGGAAACGCCACCAACCCGAGCAAGGGTGAATACACTACAGCTACTTCAACCAATATCCGTGGGAACATCACCGCAGAAGCGAGGAGAATGCCCAAAAGCAAGATCCTTGAGAGTTGAGGTGTTTCAACGCTCCGTCCCGCGAAACTCACCGTCGTGGCTGTGCTGCTCACCAATCCGCCAAGCAGGCCGGTGATCCCGACCCCTTGCACCGAGCCGCGCACCTTGATCAGGATATAGCCAAGAAAGCTGATTCCCGACACGAGCACCACGAGCAGCCAGACCTGAAATGGGTTGACGACGTTGAACGGACCGACGGTTTCGTTCGGCAGGATGGGGAGGATCACGGCTGTTATGATCGCAAATTCGAGCATGGCACGGAGATCTTCCGAACTCATCCGTCGAGCAAGCTGATGCAGTGGCGCCTTAATAGCAAGAATCAACGCCCGTGACCACTCCAAGCGCCGCCGCGACGACGAACTCATCCCAGATGATCATCGCGCCAAGAAGAGGAACAAATAGCGCGACCACTTCGGTCGTAATTCCCTCCTGATTTTTATTGCGATAGATGTCTCCCAGGTAGCTGGCCCAGATTAAAAACGCCAAACCCAGATAAAGGGCTAAAAAGAGAAGAATCCCAAATCGATCTGTGAGGTACGCTGCGATCCCACCGGCAAGCGCCAACAGGGAGAAGGTCCGGATTCCAGCAAAATCCGGTTCACCCGTTCGCTGCTGGATAAACTCTCGTTCCAATCCTATCAGCGACCAATTAAGATCGCCGCAGCAAAACGCCACCAAGGTTCAAGGCTCTGGTACAGATCCATACAGCTCTCCTCCTTATCATGCTCCCAAAAATGATCAAACCCAATCAGGGGAATAGGGCGAGTGTCCTCTATAATATATATTCCGCGGAGAGTTATGCAACCAAGGAGGAGCCTATGCCCCGGATCGCCGTCGTACAAATGGAGACATCTCTCCTTGATATTGAGGACAACACCACGAAGATACTCGATTTCATTTCTCGTGCTGCGGCGCATGGTGCACGAATCGTTGTTTTTCCAGAGTGCTCAATCACTGGATACAACATGACTCTTGACGAGGCAGAAGAACTGGCCGTTTCGATCCCCTGCGCACAAACTGAACGGATTACAAGAGCCTGCGCCCGCTCGGGTATTCTGGTCATCGTTGGAACGATTGAACGCGGTCTGGACGGGCAGCTCTACAACACCGCCGTACTTATCAATCCTGATGGCGTCCTGGGTATTTACCGGAAAACCCATCTGCCGATGCTCGGCATCGACCGTTTCCTCTCTTCCGGCGATGCAATTCCAGAACCATTCTCGACAGAATTCGGTCTTCTGGGAATATTGATATGCTATGACCTTCGTTTTCCAGAACCTATTCGGGTGCTCTCGCTCGCCGGTGCGCAGGTCGTGCTCATCCCCACAGCCTGGCCAGAACAAGCCAGGTTGTATCCAGATTTTGTCGTTCGCACCCGATCGGACGAAAACCATGTCTACATCGCCGCTGCAAACCACGTAGGGGAGGAACGGGGTGTTCGCTATCTTGGACGAAGCATAATCACCAGCCCTTCGGGAGAAATTATCGCTGAGGGCACCTCAACTGAAGAAGAAATCTTGTACGCCGATGTAGAACTCTCAAGAAGCGACGAGAAACGCATAATCTTTTCTGCGGGCGAGTATGAGCTGGATTTATTCGGGGATCGACGGCCGGAATTGTATGGGCGAATTCTAGAGGAGGGAAGTTGGGATTAGGGATCAGGGATTGGGGACGAGGTTGCTCGCCTGCAAAGAGTGCCACATCCATCAACCTGGATGATATTTGATCGAACTATACGCTACGCTGCTGGGGGTGAGACGAATTACATGAATACCATCCGGATCAGGGCGATCACAGACAAGCCGTAGACAACCATGGCGAAGAACTCGAAATCACGTGCGTAAAAAAACGTGCCCGCCAGAAAGAGCACGCCAAACAAGAACACCCATATCAGACGATTGATCGACTTTGTCAGCCCCTTGATTTGTGATTCGAGCTCGGGGGTGACATCCGCGATGACCTTGAGTTGTCCACGTTCGATGAGCGCCAGGGTATGGTCAAGTCTTTTGGGCAATCTCGACAACGCACGCGCTTGCTCACCCAACTGCTCGAGGAGCACATCGAGCCATGCGCCGCCTTCTTCAGCCAACAGCTTTTGCGCGAAAGGCCTCAGCCCTTCAAACAAGTTGAAATCTTCGTAAAGCCCCGTACACATACCCGAGAGGATCGCGACCGATCTCACGAGGAAGACGATGTCTTCCGGTACCTGGAAGGGCATCTCGTAGAGCAGATCTCGATATTCTCGGGCGAACTCTCGCATCTCGCGGTGATCGATCTGAGTAAGTTCGCGCATCGATTTACCCCAGAAACGATCAAAGACCATCGCCTCGGCCTGCATGATGCGCTCTAGATCGGCAGAAGGGAGCAAGATGTTTAGCTCTTGATAGGCACGCATGAGCCGCTCTAGATCTTGCGTTCCCACAGCGATGGCCAGATCGCGCAGTCCCTCTCGGGTCGACTCATGCACCCGCCCGACCATGCCAAAGTCGACGAAAATCAGGCGCCAGGCACCCTCCTCCAGAGGTTCTACAAATAAATTTCCCGGGTGTGGGTCGGCGTGGAAGAATCCTTCTTCAAATATTTGCTTCAAATAAGTATGAAAGAGACGGTCGGCAACATCCGCACGATCCACACCGGAAGCATCGATGGCAGCATAATCAGTAATTTTGATAAAGTAGACATCTTCGAGGGTGAGTACAAATTTCGTGGTGCTTTCTTCATAGATGAGCGGGATGCGCACCTGCGGATCATCTTCGAACATCTTCTGGAATCGTATCGCGTTCTTCGCCTCCGCAATGTAATCCACCTCTTCCCATAATGTTCTGCTGAATTCATCCATCAACGCATCGAGGTTCACCCGACGGCTGATGGGGCGATAATGTTTCAACCAACCGATCACCCGAGCGAGTGAGGCCAAATCGACCCGGATGAGTTCCTGGATACCTGGTCGTTGGATTTTCACGACCACCGTTTCGCCCCCCTCCAACCGGGCACGATGCACCTGACCCAGTGAAGCAGAAGCGAGCGGCTCGGGATCCAACCAGGGGAATCGGGTTTCCCAGGATGGCCCAAATTCCTGGACGAGGACGGCTGTCATCGCCTCGATCGATTCGGCTGGCACCTCATCCTGCAGCTCGGAGAGCTCGGCCGTGATCGCTTCGGGGAGCACATCGATGCGCGCTGAAAGAAATTGCCCCACCTTGATCCACACACCCCCAAGCCGAATGGCGAGTCGCTTGTATCCTTGGGCGATACTCTGATAACGACCCATCGCCGTCCGCTGTGCATACTTGCGGAATCCAATCCGTCGCAGGAAGACATCCCAGAACAGCGTGCTTATCAAAGCTCGTCCGAAGAAGAACAGGACTCGGACGGACCGCATGCGGAGTATGCGCCTGGGGTAAACAACGCTGGTTGAATTAATATCTTTCTTCGAGTTCATGATCAACCTGGATTTATCTCAATTGCAACCTTTGCACAGATCATCTTATCCGGCAAGGGCGAATCGTTCTCTCAAACCGAGGACATACTTCGTGATTTCCGCGACCGACGCGGGAACGAGGATCAACGGCAGGATGATGACCCACTCGGTCAGCCTCAAGGCAACTGTATCGAATACCGGCTGTAAGAATGGGACATAGATCGCTGCGAGCAGGAGCAAGAGCGATGAGCTCACTGCAAGCACCATCCACTTGCTGCTAAAGAGCCCGATGCTGTAGATTGAGTGTCGCTCTGATCGGGCCGTGAACGCCCGCAGTAGTTCTGAAAAAGAGATGGTGACAAAAGCCATGGTTCCCGCTCGAATGAGCTCATGAGGATATAACCATAATCCAATGGCATAAGCAGACAACGTCACCCCGGCGATTGCGCCTGTTTGAATGGCGATTCGTAGACTCATCGACCTGTTCACGACAGGCTCCTCAGGAGGGCGTGGAGGGCGATTCATCGTGTCAGGATCTCCCTCTTCTACACCCAGGGCGAGCGCTGGCGCACCATCGGTGATCAGATTCAGCCATAGCAGTTGAATCGCCGTAAGTGGGGATGGCCATCCAGCTAGAATCGCGAGAAGAATGACCGTGATTTCTGCCAGGTTGCATGAAAGCAGGTAAAAGACAAATTTCCTGATGTTGGCATAAATGATACGCCCCTGCTCAATAGCCGCAACAATACTCGCAAAGTTATCATCGGTGAGGACCATATCTGCAGTTTCTTTAGCCACGTCCGTCCCGGTGATCCCCATCGCCACCCCGATATCGGATCGCTTTAGTGCAGGGGCATCATTGACACCGTCACCCGTCATCGCTACGACCTCACCGTTGGATTTCAAGGCATTGACTATCTTAACTTTATGCTCGGGTGAGACGCGGGCAAATACGTCCGTTTTCCGCACCTCATCCACCAACTCCTCAGCGTTCATCACTTCCAATTCCATCCCTGTGATAACCTTGCGGCCGTCTTTTAGAAGGTTAATTTCCTGTCCGATGGCTTGTGCTGTATCGGGGTAGTCACCCGTGATCATAACCGTGCGAATGCCAGCCCTCCGGGCCTTCTCAATCGCCGGCTGTGCCTGTGGCCGCGGGGGATCGATCATGCCAAGGAGACCGACGAAAATGAAGTCGCGCTCGACGTCCTCAGGGATGCGACCTTGAGGAACCTCATGTTCGACGCGATATGCGACCGCAAGTACTCGCAGGGCTTTCCGAGCCATCGATGCTGTAGTTTTAAGGATTTGTGCTTTATGCTCCGCCGTCATCTCTACGTGGGTGTCGTCCATGCGCTGATATCTCGTGCAGAGATCCAAAATCACATCCGGTGCTCCCTTGACCGCGGCGATCTCCCACTCACGGAGCTTATTATCATAAAAAGGGCTGGCATCATCAGGCTTTGGCAGCTTAATTTTATGCAGGGTGGTCATCCTTTTACGGGATGAATCAAACGGGATTTCTCCAATGCGCGGGTAAGCTCGATCGAGCGAATCGCGGCGAGCGCCCGCTTTCGCAGCTGCGATGATGAGCGCGGCCTCGGTCGGATCCCCGACCACGCGTATATGCCCATTCCCTTCATCATCAAGCTCGGACTCAATTTCGGCATCATTGGCAAGGGCCGCGACCCACAGGGCTGTCGTCGAGGCGGGGTATTCCCCCAGATCAACAACCTGATCATCTACCTTAAATTCCCCCTCGGGTTGATATCCGCTACCCATGATGTGAAAGGTGACATCGTCCACCCACAAACGTGTCACCGTCATCTGATTCTGTGTAAGTGTGCCCGTCTTATCCGAGCAGATCACCGTCGTGGAGCCCAGTGTCTCTACGGAGGATAGTCTGCGGATCAAGGCATGTCGATCGATCATCTTATTCATGCCAAGCGCAAGCGTGATCGTGACCACTGCCGGCAAACCTTCTGGGACCGCCGCCACGGCCAGACTTACGGCAATAAGAAAAATTTCGGCCGGGGGAAGGCCCTGCAGCCAACCTACCACGAAGACAAGTCCGCAAACTGCAAGCGCGGCCCATCCCAGTAATTTCCCCAATTGATCCAGTTTCATCTGCAGCGGTGTGGGCTCCTCATGGACCGCCTGAAGCATCTCGGCAATCAGGCCTATTTGAGTTCGCATGCCGGTGCTCACGACAACCCCTTTGCCTCGCCCATACGAAACTATAGTCCCGCTAAATGCCGTGTTCCGCAGGTCCCCAAGGGTTTGATCCTGTGTAAGCACAAGCTGCGCATCTTTTGACACAGAAGCCGATTCCCCTGTAAGTGCGGCTTCTTCAATGCGCAGATTATGCGACTCGATGAGGCGCAGATCGGCAGGGACGTAGTTGCCCGCATCTAGAAATACGATATCGCCAGGCACCAGATTCCCGGCTGGAACCGTAATCCGATGACCGTCCCGTACGACATGAGCCTCAGGTGCTGCGAGCTGCTGCAGCGCTGCCAGTGATTCTTCTGCCCTCCGCTCCTGAATAATCCCTAGGACGGCATTGAGCACAACAATTGCAAGGATTGCCACAGCCTCTACATAATCCCCCAGGAGCGCAGCAATCACAGCCGCAGCGATTAAAATAATGATCAGGAAATTGTTGAATTGCTCAACCACTTTTCGAAACAAGGTTGGACGGGGTGCTTCCTGAAGCTCATTGTGCCCATACCGCTCCAGACGCTCTACCGCTTCCTCGCTTGTCAGCCCGCGTCCCGGGGATGTCTCGAGAGTCCGGATGACATCGGTTGCCCTTAAAGCATGCCAGACGTCTCCTTCTGAGACGTCCGGGGGCAAATGACTTGATCGAGACGAGGGTTCTTGAGGAGGTTCCAAATTCACCGTCTCCGGGATATTTCCTTCATTAGTATTCTCTTGGACGCGCGCATTATAGCACGCCGCATCTCCAGATCGTCTGACATCGACGACCCAAATACCCGACAATTTTCAGGTTAACAACACGCCCCGGGGGCTGAGTTCCCCGGGACAATGGACATAGATGATTAGAGTTTCTTAGATCACAGTGAGAGCATGAGGTTCATATAGTCAAGCAGGTGCCGCGTGATCAGGAAGCGCTCGCGTACATACTCTTTCGCCTGCTGTCCTAACTGGTCGCGTAGATCGCTATCCTCAAGCAGCATGATGATTTTCTCCGCAAAACCATCGAAATCATAGGGGTTGAGAAGATAACCGGTCTTGCCATCAATCATCTGCGTGGGTATTCCTCCCACATTTGAGGCCACGACCGGGGTGCCCTTCCACAAGGCTTCCGTAATTACCAGGCCAAACCCCTCGCGAGTCGATTTCTGGATAACCACATCCGACTCGCGCTGCATGATATTGACCAGAACAGGATCATCGCCGCGCACGAACAGTACGTCGCCACGCTCCAGATGCGCCCTGGCTGCTTTCTCCATTTGCGCGTAAATCTTTACCCCCTCCGGATCGTCACTAGCCATGTTGTAGACAAAAGCCAGGCGGCAGTCGACTTGTTCTTTGACCTGATCGAAAACCTTGAGTACCCCCTCGGGGTCTTTCCAAGGATCGAATCTTGAAACCTGCGTGATGAGGGGTTTGTCGGTCGGTATCCCAAACCGCTGTAAATATTCCGAGGTAATCTCCGGAGAAACGTCCATGTTCTTCGGCGAAAGAGGATCGATGGAGGGTGAAATGATGCTTTGTTCGATGTCCAATCCTGGCACTTTATAGAGTTCTGAGGAGACAACCATGTGCTCGTATTCCAGGATGTAGGGTGCGATGAACTCCCAGGCCTGGGGATTTGGCTTTGTAATGTCGATATGGCATCGCCAGATCCAGGGGTGATCATGAACCACTTCTCGCACAAGAGCACAGGGCTGGGGGTCGTGGATGATCACGTAATCATGGTCGAGGAAGACAAATTGTGAGAACTTCTTGTTGATATATTCATACAACCTCAGCTCCTGGTCTGAGAAGCTGATCTCCATGTTCCCCTGCAGAGAATTGTGGAATTTCTTGGTGACTTCGAAGAAATCGGGAACACCGTGAAGAACGCGCCAGTCTGAGCGCACCCCCAGATCGTTCATAAGAAGGACAAAGTTGTCGAGGATTTCCGCGACCCCACCCCCGTAGCTAGTCGCGTTCACATGTGCAACAGTTGCGCCTTCCAGTGATTTTGCCTTACTTCTTATCTCCGTGAGCGCCGTGTCCGGTACGATTCCCTCATAATCTGAAATTTTCTTGAGACTTTCCCCTTTGTAATGAGGTGAGGTGTGTTTAGCCATCTTTAATGAATCTCCATGCGCTCGGTTTGATGGATATAGTATCTTGAATATTAGGATCAGTTGTAGCGCGTGCAACCAGGTCGGGCGGAATTATCGCATAAAACCCGGAGTTTGGAAGCGTCCATTCGATTACGGTTGCAAGAGAAAATCTCCGTGGATCCTGGAAATTCGGAATCATGTTCTCTACGATTCGGCAATCTCCGAGGCCAACTTGAGGCGGCGACCGTCAATATAAAGACTGTGATAATGTCAGTAAACCTCGATAAAACACGGTATATATAGAGTCAGATATGGTATAAAAGACTGTTCTATCAAATCCCTCACCTTCCAAGGAACTAACTATGGTGCCATCAAAACTCAACCTCCGTCTTTTAGGATTGGCGCTGCCCGCATTCTTCCTCCTGAACGCATGCGCAGGGGGCGCGGGGACGGCCGAACCCATACCAGAGGAGATCGTTCCAACACGCACAGCCAAGTCGACGATTCCCGTAGACGATCCTACACCCGAACCCACCGCCACCTCTGCGCCTACAGTAGCTCCCCCAACACCTACCCCGGAGCCAATTCGCATGGGGAATATCGATGCGCTAAGCCCCTCCCTGCAGCTTACCGGCCATGATGCCGAAGTCACCTCGGTGGACTTCTCTTCAGATGGAGAACTTCTCGCGTCCGGGTCGGTCGATGGAACCGTGATCATCTGGGACCTCACCGATGGAAGCATCGTGCATAGACTGAGCGGGCACACGGACACGGTAAACGATGTCGCTTTTTCTCCCGATGGAAACCTTCTGCTCTCCGGTTCGAACGACATGACGGCGCGTCTCTGGAATGTCGCAGACGGCTCAGAACTCAAGGTGCTTAAAAGCAGATTGCTCGGCAGGGTTCTCCATGTATCCTTCTCCCCCACGGGTTTGTTGGCTTCCTTCGGTGGCCACAAATGCGCGGTCGAAATGCGCCGCATGCCCTCGGGTGTGTTGTACCGCTCGCTCCCTCAACGAAGATGCGTCCTAAGAGATGGCACAGTCGAGACCTGGGGCGTGGACTTTAACTCGACCGGAGAGCAAATAGCCACTGGAGAAGGCCGCCCATGCTGTGGCGGGTCTGTCCAGCTCTGGGATGTGAATGATTTTGTACTGCCTCAATTGGTCGAGGGGTACAACCTCAAGGTGCGTGACCTCGAGATCGCCCCCGATGATAGGACCGCCGCAGTGGCTTTACTGCAAAGCCCCGTTTTCTGGCATGTCGGGTTGGATGATGGAACCTTGCTCCAGACATTTGAAGGACATAATTTCCGGGTAAACAGCGTTGCGTTCTCGAAGGATGGGGAGATGATCGCCTCCGGCTCGCGTGATACAAACATTATCGCTTGGGCGGTTGAGGATGGGACCCAGATCCGCGTCCTTTCGGATCACACAGATGCCGTGAACGATGTCACCTTCTCCGATGATGGGTCGCTGATGGCTTCGGCGTCCGATGATTTGTCCATCATCGTATGGTCACTCTCTCAACAGTAGTGGAGTAACCACCAAGACAACGACATCAATAAGAAGCACGTGCGATCAAGATAGCTGCACGTGCTTCCGCTTAATAGTCCATCACGACTGCAATCGCATATATCATCCCCCCGTCAGCTACACCCGTTTTTCCACAATCGACTCGGGTTTCAGCTTTTTAAATCTACACAATTTCCACACAACCTCCTAACAAGTCCTTTATGGAACTTTTTTACACTTTCCATGTAACGACCATAGAAATACGGAGCAAGAGCATGATTCTCAAGATCAAGGATTTTTTATACGCGCATAAAAGAGCAGCTCTCATCGTGCTGTTCGGAATCCTCGTCGTGATTAGCGTCGGGGGCTTCGCTTACTACAACTCAGCCCAATCCGCTTCTCAGGATTCGGGCGAACCGAAGATCCAGACAGCAACCGTGCGCCAGGGAGATCTGATCCTGCTGGCAAGCGGAACCGGCACGTTGGTGGCCTACGACGATATGGATTTGGGATTCGGCACCAGCGGAATTATTGAAGAACTCCTCGTTCAGGTTGGTGATGAAGTCTCCGAGGGCGATGTGCTCGCCGTTCAAGGCAATCGTGAGGATCTGGAATCCTCGGTCGCTTCTACAAAGCTCGCTGTGCTGAACGCTCAAGAAGCGCTTGATGAGATTTATGAAAACGCGGATGCAGTCACGGCGCAAGCAATGCTCGATCTGGCCAACGCGCAGGATGAATTGAAGAGCGCCGAATACACCATGATTGTGCGGCAAGAAGGAAACCGTGCCAGTGAAGCCATGCTCGATGCAGCGAAGGCAGAACTGACACTTGCTAAAGCGGCTCTCGCGAAGGCGAAATCCGATTATTCAAAGACCTCCGGGTCGGCTTCTGAAGATACGGGCAAAGCTTCGGCGTTAGCCAAAGTTGCGAGCGCACAACTGAGGTATGACAGCGCCGCCCGCAGTTGGAACTGGTACACGGGCTCTCCGAGCGAAATCGAACAAGCCCAGCTTGAAGGCGATGTAGCGCTTACCGAGGCAAGGGTCGCCGAGGCCGAACGTACGTTCGAGCTTGTCGCAGACGGTCCGAACCTGAAGGAAATTGAGAAAGCCGAGCTTCAGCTCGCTAACGCAAGCGCCAACCTGGCGGTTGCGGAAAGAAATCTCGATGAATCGGTAATCGTTGCCCCGTTTGAAGGCAGGATCCTTTTCATCAAGAGCAACGTTGGCGACAAGGTTTCCAGCCCCTTTATCACAATCGTGGACATGAGCCAAAGCTACCTAGAAGTCTTCATCGATGAAACCGATCTCGACATGATTAACAAGGACTATGCAGTCGAAGTGGTCTTCGACGCCCTTCCGGATATCGTCTTCGAGGGGATCGTCGTGCAAGTTGATCCAAGTCTGTATTCCGCGGGAAACGTAACCACTGTTCGCGGTTTGGTGGAGTTATTCGATTCAACTGCATATGACAACGGCAACCTGCTGTTCGGGATGAACGCTGCAGTCGATGTCATCGCGGGTAGAGCGGAGGATGCGTTGCTCGTACCGGTGGAAGCGCTGAGAGAGCTCTCACCAGACGAATATGCAGTCTTTGTGATGGGCAGCGATGGGGAGCTAACGCTTCGACCGGTGGAAGTCGGTTTAGGCGACATCAGCTTCGCCGAAATCCTCTCCGGATTGGAGCCGGGTGATGTTGTCACAACGGGCATCGTGGAGACTGAATGATGAAGCATGAACCACTTATTCAAGTAGAGGACGTTCGTAAAGTTTATGGGGTGGGTGAAATTCAGGTGGCGGCCCTCGACGGAGTAAGCCTCGAAATCGAGGCCGGGGAATATGTCGCGATTATGGGGCCCTCTGGTTCAGGGAAGAGCACGCTGATGAATCTACTCGGATGCTTGGATCGACCCACAGAAGGCAGGTACATCCTTCATGGTGAAAGTGTGAGCGAACTCGACAAAGCCCAATTAGCTGCGATCCGGAACCGTGAAATTGGATTTATTTTTCAATCCTACAACTTGCTGGCGCGCACCTCTGCGCTCGAAAACGTCATGCTCCCCCTGCTTTACAGTAAAAACAACGGCGCGGTGGAAGCGCGAGAGAGACGTGCTCGAGAAACGTTAATCGACGTTGGTCTCGAGGACAGAATGGGGCACCAACCGCAAGAGCTTTCCGGAGGACAACAGCAGCGCGTCGCCATTGCGCGCGCCCTGGTCAATGATCCGTCACTCATCCTCGCCGACGAGCCTACGGGGAACCTCGACTCGACTTCGGGGTCAGAAATCATGGAGTTGCTCGATAAGCTCAACGAGAAAGGCCGCACGATCATCATGGTGACACACGATGCGGAAATCGCCGCACACACAGAAAGAACGATCCACCTGCTCGATGGAAAGATCGACCTGATTCAGAAAAACGGCTCTAAGAAGGTGCACGATGAGGCCATCTGAATTTCTGCGAGTCGCATGGGGCAGCATCCGAAGCAACAAGATGCGCTCGTTGCTCACCATGCTGGGCATCATCATTGGGGTTGCCGCGGTGATTGTCATGATTTCAATCAGCGCGGGTACAGAAGCCGCTATCGAAGAGCAAATCACGGGACTAGGATCCAATCTAGTATATGTACGATCGTCCTTCTCGCGAGGTGGTCCCGGGCAAAATCCGAGTGGTGGCCTTGTCTATGACGACGTCTTCTCAATCGCAGACGATGTAAGCGGTGTGAAAGCCGTCGTCGTGGAGCAGGGCACATCAGAAACCGTAAAAGAAGGAGATGTGACACTGGAGGGCGTATCAGTCCTGGGAACGACAGGTGACTTTCCTTCTGTTCGCGACATGGAGATCGCTGAAGGTCGCTATTTCACCCAGGAGGAAGTCGATCGGAAACAAAAGATCGCCATATTGGGTTCGAGCCTTGCGGAAGAGTTATTCGGAGAGGCCAATCCCATCGGTGAAACCGTGACCGTTAACACAACCAAGCTCACTGTGATCGGTGTGTTTGACGAGCGGGGATTGGTCGGGAACGAAGATTTTGATTCCCGGTTGTATATGCCGATCACGGTGGTTTTTCAAAAGTTCACACCGGAACGATTTGCCCGCATCATCGGAGATCGAGTCTTCATGATCACCGTCGAACTCGAAGACCCCGAATTGATGGATGATGTAATCCTCCAGATACAGCTCTTGCTTGCTAAGCTCCATGATATATCTCTGGAGGAGCCCGATTTCACCGTCACGACACAGCAAGATATTATCGAGACCCAAGAGGCGACGACGGCGGCATTCCGAGATCTGCTCGGTTGGGTCGCCGGCGTGTCGCTCGTCGTGGGGGGCATTGGCATCATGAACATCATGCTCGTCAGCGTGACCGAGCGCACCCGCGAGATTGGCGTAAGGCAATCCGTCGGCGCCGCACCTAACGACATCCGTTGGCAGTTCCTCACAGAAGCGCTGCTTCTAAGCTTGATCGGTGGTGTCATCGGTGTGGTCGTGGGTGTGGGAGGTTCTTGGGCGTTCGGTGCAGCCAGCGATATGCGCACCGTGATTGTCCCCGGATCCATCCTGCTAGCGTTCACCTCTGCCGCGGTAATTGGAGCTTTCTTTGGCTATTATCCAGCTAACAAAGCCGCGCAACTAGATCCCATCGAAGCCCTTCGGTACGAGTAGCAGCGGCGCACAAATACATTATCACAAACCATTACGTGAATCGTTAGAAAAGGAGTTTTGTTATGAAGCAAAAGAGATGGTACCTGGTATTGGTATTAGGGATTTTGACACTCAGCCTGGCTGCCTGCGGGGGGGCGAGCAGTGAGATCGAGGAGAGCATTTCAATCTCCTCAGAAAGTGCGCAGAAAGCAGCGGAGGGCGTGGCGTCTTCTGAACGTGACTTTGCGGACCTCCCGCCTGCCGCGCTGATTCCCATCGGGACTTTGATGCTGGAGGAATCCCCCCTCGCCGTAGATTCCACTCAGGCAGCCGATCTGCTCCCTTTATGGAAAGCATATCGTAGTCTGGTTGAGAGTGAAACCTCATCCAGTGTGGAAATCGACGCCGTGCTGCGACAGATCGAAAAAACCATGACTGAAGATCAACTTCAAGCGATCGCCGACATGAATTTATCCCGAGAGAACATGTTCGGCATGATGGATGAGTTGGGTCTGGAGGCCGAAGGGTTCCAGCCTGGCACCAACGTCCCTGATGGGGTCAGCCCCGGGGAATTCCTCGGCCCGGGAGGGGGTCTGGGCGGTGGGGCAGGTGGAGGTCCAGGGGGTGGCGGCCGCAGTGGCGATTTGGGGCAGGATTTGACTCAGGAGCAGATTGCCACAATTGAAGCGCGGCGAGAGGAATTCGGCGGAAGCCAGAACCGGTTTACGATCATCTTCGTCGAGGCGCTCATCGAGCTTCTAGAGGCTATATAATCTCCATCCAATTTCAAGGATCAAACCGCCTGCACGACGTTTGATGTGCAGGCGGTTACGCGTCAGAAGATGGTCCCCATAAACCATCTTTGAACGATATAATGCTTAAATTGAATTAGGACAATATTAGTGTGGTTTTTGTTTTATAAAACAGAAATCGACAGGGAGTATGATCAATGATCAGAAGAACGTTCGGTATTTTCCTCAGCATCGGCCTGCTCGGCGCGGTATTGGTTTCATGCGCGGCACTTAACGCGCCTGAAGAGGCGAGTGCACCCATAGAAGCCATACCGGTTGCACCACAAGCTGAAGTTTCCGAAACCGAAGCTGGTGAGGAATCGCAGGAGTCAGACGCGTCGTCACCACCTGCAGCCGGTACGGTCACACTTCAGATTGTGCAGGACGAATCCGAAGCTCGTTTCGAGCTTGACGAGATTTTAAATGGCTCACCGAAACACGTCGTTGGGACGACGAACCAGGTTGCGGGGGAGATCCTTATCAATATCGACGACCCCTCTGCTATCCAGGTCGGCACGATCCAGGTGAATGCCCGGACACTATCGACGGATAACAGTTTTCGCAACCGTGCCATCGCAAATGCGATCCTTAAAACTGGGACTTACGAGTTCATCACGTTTACGCCCACTGAGATCGTCGGGTTCCCCGAATCACCGGTCCTGGGCGAGACAATATCGTTCCAGATCATCGGGGATCTGACCGTCCGCGACGTCAAAAATGAGGTCGTCTTCGATGTTACTGCCACCCCCGTATCCGATTCACGCCTCGAAGCAAGCGCAACTGCGATTATTATGCGTGGGGATTACGGACTGACGATCCCCTCAGTCTCCCAGGTGGCCGACGTCTCCGAGGAAGTCATAATTACACTTGATTTCGTAGCAGTTCCTGTTTCGTAACGGAATTTGAATTTGGGACCAGGGACTAGGGATCTGGAATGCAAGAATTCCAATCTCTTGCAATCTAAACCCTGATCCCTTTTCCCCAATCCCTTCTACCCATCATCTCATTCCCCTCAATATTTTCCTTGTAATTTTCCCCTTCGCACCATCCTCACATCATCTTCACATTTTCTTTACCATTCGTTGGTATGATCAAATCAGCATGCACATCATCCCGGATGAAGAATCGTGAAGGTGGAGGAGCATTGAGGAACTTATGAGCCATACCATTTTGGTCGTTGATGACGAAAAACGGCTGGTCTCTCTTCTGGAGGCCTATCTATCCCAGGATGGATTCCGTGTGGTCACTGCCGCGAATGGCAGAGAGGCACTTTTCATCGCCCGAGATGCAAAGCCTGATCTCATCATCCTCGACATCATGATGCCTGAAATGGATGGTTATGACTTTATGAGGCTCCATCGCAAAGAGCGGAACACGCCCATCATCCTACTCACGGCAAGAGTGGAAGAAGACGACAAAGTGATCGGGCTTGAGCTCGGGGCAGATGATTATGTGACCAAGCCGTTCCGGCCGAGGGAGCTTACCGCCCGAGTTCGATCGGTCCTCCGTCGGACAGGTCAATCAGAACCCGTCGCTGATGTCTTGCGAGCGGGTGACATCACCCTGGATCGCGAGCGTCACACCGTTCAAGTTAACGACCGATATATTGATCTTACGCCTTCAGAATTTGATTTACTCGCCGCACTTACATCTGCACCAGGTAAAACTTTCTCCCGGCTGGATCTGCTCGATCGCATTCAAGGCACTGCCTATGAGGGTTATGAACGCACCATCGATGTGCACATCAAGAACATACGGGCTAAAATCGAACCCGATCCCCCTTCGCCTTATTACATCGAAACGGTGTACGGCGTAGGTTACAGGCTCAGGAGGGATAGAACCTGATGCGTTCCTTGAGCCTGAAACTTGTTCTGTCTTTTCTTTTTGTGGGTCTTGCGGGCATCGTCCTCGTAGTCCTGGTCACTCGTTGGTCGACATTCAACCATTTCGACAGCTTCCTCTTCGATCGGGGACGAGAAGGTCTTATCTCCAATCTCGAGGAATATTATGATGCCAATGGTGATTGGGATGAACTCCAGGGTGTATTTCCGCAGCTCGTGCAATTCCAATTTTCACCTCAATCCGGTCCCAGGGAGAGAGCCCCTTATACACTTGTGGATCGCCACAACGTAGTCGTCATCGCTGGTAAAGGTCTTTCGCCCGAGGAACGTGTGTCTGACGCGGTATTGGAGGACGCCATTCCCGTTGAAGTGAATGGCGAGGTCGTTGGTTGGCTGCTGGTGGAGAGCGGCGCTTTCCGACGGGGTCTTGCAGATAGCGCTTTTCTCAATCAAATCACAACGACGCTTCTTCTAAGCGCCCTCGGAGCCAGCTTGCTCGCACTATTACTGGGCGCAGTCCTTGCCCGGACACTCACCCGACCTCTCCGCGAACTGACAACAGCGACAAAAGCTGTAGCGGCAGGTGATCTCGATCAGCAGGTTCCGGTGAGATCGAAGGACGAACTCGGCGAACTGGCCAATTCCTTCAACGTGATGAGCGCAGAACTTTCCCATGCTCAGCAGCTTCGCCGTCAGATGACGGCAGATATCGCCCATGAGCTCCGTACGCCGATCAGCATCATCATTGGACATACCGACGCCATCGACGAGGGCGTGTTGCCCCCCTCTAAAGAGACTTTTGATATTATCCGCGATGAAGCTGGACGTCTCGAACGCATGGTTGAGGATTTACGGTTGTTGTCACGCGCGGATGCAGGGGAACTTCACCTGGATAAATCCCCACTCGATGTCCAACCGCTCCTCGAACAAGTTGTCAAATCACACCAACATGCTGCTGCCCGATGCGATATTAAACTTTCCACAGCGTACGAACCTGACCTGGCGAAGATTTACGTCGACCCCGATCGAATAAGCATGGTGCTGGGAAATCTGCTCAACAATGCCATCCGCTACACACCTGAGGGCGGCAAGATCACGCTGTCAGCCCAATCCCAGGGAGGGGACATGGAAATTATCGTGACAGACAACGGCTCGGGAATCCCGGAAGATGAAATCGCTCGGGTGTTCGATCGATTCTATCGTATTGAAAAATCACGCTACCGGGACGATGGTGGCTCCGGTCTCGGCCTGGCTATCGCGAAGTCAATTATAGAGCAGCATGGTGGAAAGATTCTCGTCGAGAGCGTGGTAGGAGAAGGAACCTCGTTCATCATCCTGCTTCCTAAACACGCTATTGTAGATGGGTCGAGTTGAGAGAATCAAATGTGGAGATCGGGGTCGAGGAGCGGCGAGGCGCAGGCGGATTGTACGTCAGCTAAATCACCACATACATATTTCGCGCCAAGTTGGGTTTTATCATCGGAGGGAAAACCGGCTGGCCTATGTTCGAGGGGATTCCAATCCCCCTGACTCTAACAACGAAGCGAAGAAGGGGGGCAAACCCGAATCCCTAACCGCATCGGCAGCGGCCTTTGCGTCATAGTCGACCCGGTGGAACGCAACCTCAATATCCCCGTTCAATGCCAGGGTGATGTAGCCGGCCCGCGGATCCCCGCCCTTCGGTTTTCCAACCGAGCCGATGTTGACAAAGAGCGTTTTTTTTACGAATTTTTGATATGGCAAATGGGTGTGTCCAAACAGGAGCACATCGGTCCCGGCAACCTTGGCTATCCGTTCGAATGTAGCTTGAGGACGATCTTCGTAAAGGTACTCATTGATTTTTCGAGGGCTTCCATGGAGGAGGAGAAGATTGTGATGATGTTCCTCCAATCGAATTTTCATCGGCAATGATTGAAGGTATCTCTTGTTCTCATCCGAAGTATGCTCTCGACTCCACTGGAGGGAGAGTTTACCAAGCCGATCTTGCTCCGAATCCTTGTAGGCACAACCACAATCATGCAGATCGAAACCAACACCTTCATCGTAATTCCCCATTACCGTGGGGATGTTCCTGCTCTTGATGAATTCGATGACTTCATCGGGATGCGCCCCATATCCGACAATATCTCCCAAACAGTACACTGCATCTGGCCCCTCCCTCTCGATATGGGTCCAAACCGCTTCTAGCGCCTGAAGGTTGGCATGGACATCAGAAAATATGGCTATCTTCATCATTGCAACCTATAGAATTTAATCAAAACGGTCGGTGACATAATCTTCTCAACGCTTATCCTTGGGCCGCGTAAAGCCCAGGTCCGGTTCGTTGAATTTGATCCTGTGTACTGTCCGCACCTCATCGAGCGTCATCATGCGGTGCAATCCGAAACCTGGGATGTTTACTTTTGTCAAAAAGTGGAGGACCAGTTGGATGGGAAGGATCTGGATGGATCATGACTACGGCAGGATTCTATGATTCGATAATCGTAATGATTCCAAATGCAATCGCCGCTAAAAGTGCAGTAGCAGGGATGGTAAACACCCAGGCAGCCAGCATGTCGCGCAACACAGTCCAACGGACCTGGCTGACTCTTTCTGCCGCTCCCACGCCGGTGATGGATGACCCCATAACTTGAGATGTGCTCACGGGACCGCCCAGGTAGGCTGCGCCGAAGATAACGGTTGCACTGGCAACTTGGGACGTAAATCCGTGAATGGGCCGAATGCGAAAGATACGGGCCCCTAGCGTCCGAATCAATCTCCAGCCACCGAGTGCGGTCCCCAGGGCGATAGCGGCAGCGCTGACCGTCACCACCCACAACGGCACGACAAAGGTATCCATAATTCCCGCGGTGACCAGCGCAAGCGTGATCACACCCATCGTCTTTTGCGCGTCATTCGTACCATGGCCGAGCGCCAGCGCGATCATAGTAAAAAATTGGGATCGGCGGAAGAACGAGTTAACTTTTGGTGTTGAACCCTTCACAGTCCATAATGTAATACGCATAAGAAGAAACGAGGTCAGCAATCCAAGAATGGGCGCTAGAAAAAGGGCAACCATGATCCGAAGTAACCCGGACGGGTAAATGGCGCTGGTGCCAGCGGCAACCAGTGTGGCCCCCAGCAGCCCTCCCAAAAGCGCATGGGACGATGATGATGGCAGGCCAAAGTACCAGGTGATGAGATTCCAGACGACGGCGCCGACGAGCGCGCCAACAAGAACCGAGAGCGTTATCGCATCTGGATCAAGTAAACCTTCACCAATCGTTTTCGCAACCGCGACGCCAAACAAAAACGGAGCGACAAAGTGAGCGATTGCAGCAAGTGTAAGTGACATCCGAGGGCTCATTGCGTTGGAAGCAATCGGCGTAGCTACTATATTAGAGCTGTCATGCACACCATTGAGGAAATCAAAAACAACGGCCAAAACGATTACCACAAAAAGCATCGTGCCTCCAAGTTGACTCTCCCGATGAAAGAATATGACATCAGTTTGACCTAATCCCTTTCAAATAAATGAAGCGGATCTTCTCATCCCCTATTCTAGTAATTTACGCATTATGCGCCGCTGCTATTGAACCTGATGATCCGCACTTCAAACAGACAGTCTTCTTATCCATGCTCGGAGTTATTCGGCTTGAAAAGACACATCGATTATTGCGTCGCTTTAAGGTGGTATACGGTTCTTTATCCAGATCTCCCAGGACGGTCACAACGCTCGGGATAGGGATAAAGAGTCAACCATCTCGTCTTGCAGTCTTATCTTCAAGGCGCGCGAGCAACTTAAAAAGGTTGCCGGGCAAGCGTCTCTCGAACGGTCAAATTATCTTCGACAACAAGATTGCTATTATTATAAACCGCGTAAATGGTGGTTCCCATGATGATTCTCTAGCGACACCCTAACTGCCTTTATTCTGCTGTTGGGCTCCTGGGAGTCGAATAGAGCATCCGGGGATCATCAGCATAATAGTGAAATACCTGATACTCGGATAAATCTTCTATTAGCTTCTCGTCCTTCACGTCCCCTCGCGACCATGAGATGAGGAAATCGCTATCCAAGAATGGCGGCGCAAGCAGGATTAGATTAGCGTATTCCATCCAATGTTCGCTGTGGACGATCACTAATGCCTCTTCAAGCTCTTGATGTTCGATGAACTCTATCGGATCACCGGAGATATTGTACAAGCCTCGCATCCCGCCCAATCGTACTGGAAGATAGAAGACGATGTTTCCCAACATCAGTACTGCCAAGACGCCGATCGTGAGCGGGCGACGCCATCGAGCGGATGGGGCTTCTGTAAAGAATCCACCCGCCCATGCCGCTCCGGCTGCGCTCGTTACCGCCAACGCCGGCAGTGCCTCGTAGTAATACCTCGGTCCAAACAACCATGAGCCAATCCAATACGCCGCATACACGATGACCAATCCCGGGAAGATCCCGAAGAACAACAATCCATCCCTGTTACGACGAAGCGAGAGGAGTCCAAAAGGCAGGAACAGCCAGGAGATATACGGCCAGCCAAAAAGGTCATGCTGTCCCGCGCGCAAACTGAAAGAAGCGTTGTCGAGCGCGATAGCGATGCTGTGTCCATTTTCGGTGACCCCTATGCCTGGGCCAAAACCCACGCGATCGTAGCTCCACCAGAGCGTATAGGGATTAATGCGAGGGTCGCCCGTAAGCGCCACTTGCCAGATAGGCAGAAGTCCCGCCACGAGAAGGACCACCGCACATACACCCACCAGATGGTAGCGCACGACACGATTGCCCCGCACTAGCATATAGAGCGCATGCAGGATAAAGGGGATGGAGACTCCCAGGGAAGTGAGCGGCCGCGTGATGACCAACAGCCCCATGGATAGCCCTGCAAGGGCTACCAGCAGCCATTCTTGGGATTCTCCACCAGATTCATGACGCGGCGAACGCGGTGGAAATAATTTCAACCAGGCGAGACTAAATGCCGCGGTGAGGAACAAGCTGAAGTTATGCGACATCAGGGTGCCCGACAGCATCAGAAACATCGGCGATGAAAGCGTCAGCCCCGCGCTCACCAATCCCACCCAAGGGTTGACGATCGTAGATCCTATTCTGTAGACCAACCAGATACTCAGTGCAGCGAACAAAGGGTTTATTAACCATTGAAGGTCGAAGCGCGCGCCCAACGACAGTGCCGCTGGCCAACCGGGAAGGTATTTACCGAACCTCTGGCCCTCGTAATCTACCACGAATGGAACCAAGAAAGCCTTTGGTTCTCGTGGCGATGCCATAGTAATCTCCCCGTCTGCCATCACCTCGGCCTGCCACAATATTGCAAACTCGTCTTCAATGTGTGGGATGCGCTCGAATACCTTCTCCGAGACTCGGGCAGTCACGATAAGGCCAATAAGCGCCAGAATAAAAGCTAGAATGTCAGGCAGTTTGCGTTTCACGATGGAGCCAATTCTTCTCATCACACTCTCTTTAAAGCTCGTAAAGCTTGCTCATGGAGAACACCGTTCGATGCGACGACGCCCACATTATTGGAGAGTTGACGACCCGAAGAAAAATCCAGATCACGTCCGTTGAGATCCGTGACGCGTCCTCCAGCCTCTGTAACGATGAGTGAGCCAGCGGCTTGATCCCAGATAAACTCTTCATAATCGGGCCTCTCCGGGGAGATGAGGCGGAATAATAGGTCCCCCTGCCCAGCAGCCAGCAGCGCATATTTCGCTTGACTGTCCATAAGCACGGCTTCGTGAGATGTCCCCAGCGATGTTACCAACCTTTTCTGTTTAGCCGGGTCGGTGTGTTCTGCCGCAAATGAGCGCAGTATGCGTGCATCAGCGCCCCTGTCCACGTCGGAGACTCGCAGCCGGCTTGCATCGTCTCCCTCCCTGCCCAAGACCCAGGCGCCCCCTCCTTTCACGGCGATCACGGCTGCGCCCTCTCCGCCCTTATCGGGTTTCATCTCTACGTTCAAGTCGGGGCAACCCAACACACCCAATACAACTTGACCGTTCTCTATCAAAGCCAGCGCGACAACATACTGACCGCCGCGCAAGTATCCTTTTGTGCCATCAATCGGGTCAAGCGTCCAATATCGCAAGCTTGGATCAGCCCCCCCAGTATCAATGCGGGAACAGACCGTCTCTTCATCCTCGTCCGGAAAAATTCGTTGGACGAATTCCGTTACCGCCGTCAACGTCTCCCGCTCCTCCGGGTTCCGTAATACATGGCTGTCCTCCTCAGCCACGAGCGGATCCTCTGGCATTGTTTCTTTCAGCATACGAGCTACAACTGCCTGGCTGGCAAAATCCGCGACGGTCACAGGGGATCGATCGGATTTGGACAAAGCTGGTGTGACCATCTCACCTTGAATATCACGGCATAGAACCGAGGCCACTCGAACTGCCTGCAACGCAAAATTCGCTTCTGTCGAGTAATCTTCAAACACTTTTTTCTCCTACTTTCAAAATACTGCTGCGGATCATTGTAGTTTTCTGCATTCCCATGAAATCTTAGAATCAATTTGATTGAACCCACCTCGGTACGTGTGAGTGCACCACACTGTCTTCACACAAAATCTCACTTAGATTGAGTACAATTCTACACATCTCTCACACAAGAAGGTATATGACCATGCATTGGTTGGGGCTCATCCTCCTGATTCTCTCTACTTCAGCGTGTGGTATTTTAACTTCTCAACCCGCCGCGCCCGCTCCGATTATCCAAGAAACCACGTCTTCGGACACCATCGTGACCAACACCCCAACCTCACCAAGTGCTTTCCCTGAACCAACAAGCCTAAGCGGTCCTTCGACGAATTTCACCCTTCCTGGTCCAGAGACGGTGACATGGCGCTCGTTCATGGATGGTTTCAATGATCCTCTGCTCCTTACCCACGCTGGAGATGAGCGGTTGTTTATTGTCGAGCAAGATGGACTCATTTGGGTCATCGAAGATGGTCAAAAGGTCCAAGAGCCCTTCCTTGATATTCGCCACCTCGTCAGCGTGGAGCCGAATGAGCGTGGTCTCCTGGGACTGGCATTTCATCCGAACTACGACGAGACAGGTCGTTTCTTCGTGAATTACACAAATTTACGGGGAAACACGACCATCTCAAGCTTTTTTACCAGCTCCAATCGAAACAAAGCGGACACAACGAGCGAAAGCATTCTTCTCGAGATCAACCAGCCGTTTTCAAATCACAATGGCGGCGGCATTGCTTTCGGACCCGATAGTTATCTCTACATCGGTACCGGGGACGGCGGTTCCGCAGGCGATCCAAATGGTTTCGGTCAAAATCTGAATGTGCTTCTCGGAAAAATGCTTCGTCTGGATATCGATTCTCAGCAGCCGTATGCAATCCCGGCTGATAACCCTTTCATCGACAAGGATGGCCTTGGAGAAATATGGGCGTATGGCCTCCGTAACCCGTGGCGATTCTCATTCGATGCGCTTACTGGCGACCTCTACATGGGTGATGTAGGTCAGAACGCATGGGAAGAAGTGAACTTCCAGTCCGCCGATTCACAGGGGGGACTCAACTATGGCTGGAATATTATGGAAGGTTCACACGCTTTTAGCGAAGGAGACCAAACAGGCCTCACCCTTCCCGTTGCAGAATATGACCACAGCCGGGGCTGCTCGATTACCGGCGGGGTCGTTGTGCGCGATTCTCAGCTTCCCGGATGGGAGGGCGTGTATCTCTATGGTGATTACTGCAGTGGACAAATCTGGGGGCTGATACGAGACGAAGGGGGTGGGTGGACCAATTTATCATTATATGAATCCGGAGTAAGGATAAGCTCCTTCGGTCTAGATTCTTCTAATCGAGTCTATCTCGTGGACCACGGGGGAAAAATCTACCGTCTCGACCCTCAGTCACCATAGTGGGTTTGCTGATGCGGCGGGATAAGGCGTCTTGTATTTCAGTGTTTCTTCGCTGAGTCTAACCCGGTGCCTTGCGCCGCCTGGGGATATAGCGCTTTGTTCTGGTGTAGTAATCCTTCGCCATAGGGAAGCGCAGACGCAGCTCCCATTCCTCAAGCTCCAGGAGGGGTTGTGATAGGACAATCCAGGAAGCCATCCAGATCCAGAGTGCATCTCGAGATAGCAGAAGTGCTACGCCAAGAAAAAAGAGAGCTGCCCCAACAAACATCGGCCGACGAATATGAGCATATACATGTCGAGTTTCAAAGGACGCGGTCGGCCATGCGAAGAAACTTCGCCATCCCAGCGATGCGAAAGACCAGAGGAGCATGCCACCACCGCCCACAATGGAAAGCACACCTAGGATGGTCTCTGGCACACTTAAAATTTCAATGAAATCCTCACGCACAGAGGTGGCCCAAAGAAAAGACCACAAGAAACTCACCAGTGCCAGGATGGAGACTAAGTTCGCCAGCCACCAGAACCACCGGCTCAAGCTCGGGGTAACTGCACGAATCAGAATTGCGCAGGTTTCCGCAACCATCGCGGCGAGCAGCGCAAGGAGAAAGGGATTTGTTGAGAGTAGTTCAGCCATGTTACCGCACGAGTATATATAGAACGGTTCCCATAAGGCCAACGACGATTACCGCAGATAGGCTAAGACCGCCCAGAAGGACCCAGAGCGCTAATGTTGAGCGAATGCCCGCCGATCTCGATCCTCCACTTCCATCAATTTGCTCGGTCGAAGAAATCTTCGCCAGATGCAGCTGAGGTCGTGCCAGGTAAATCATCGCCAGGATGACCACGGTCAGCAGAGTTACTGGTGCGAATCCTAACCCCAATCGCACGATTTCATCATACGGAAGACGTTCCAGAATACGCGCAAATCTTTCGGGCGAATTATGGTACAACGAAAATGCACCTAAGGCGGCTAGCAGCGCTGGCAATGCCGTGATGAGCACTAAGCCCACAGTCATGTTCGTGAACTTTCCTGCGTTCAAGGACCATCGTGCGATAAAACCATCCGTCTGAGCCTCACCCTCGACGCTTTCAGCCCGTTTCCGAACCCCGGATGCAAACACAAAAAACACCGCGATGATCACAATGATAAAGAAGAAGAGCGGCGCATACGGCAGAGCCTTTTGAAGATAAGCATCGCCGGGCAGCGGCTCGATGAGAGCGGCAAACCGAACAGGTGAGACAAATGAAAGCAGCCAGAGCGCAGCGGTAGCAAAAAGCATTGGCACGGCAACCAACAGCGCAAGCACGCCCGCAATTCGCCCAATAGGTAGAACTCTGCGCTCCAGAACCTCCTCGTTTCTTTCAACGATATCGACCTCTGCAGCTATCTTCGCCATCGGTCTGTCGAGCACATATAGAACCGCAAGCACAACAATGGCGAAAAGCGTCGCAGGTGCGAAGACTAAGGCCGTGCGGATGAACGACTCTCCAGGAAGGCGTGACAGGAGATTACCAAACCGTGTTGGCGCGAGATAGAACAGCGCCAGCGTAACGATGGACATAAAAAGCATCGGGATCGTCGGGAGCAGCACCAACGCCGCCGCGACACGCGTGTATATCCCGCTGCCGCGCTGGTTCTCGAGTGCGTGCTGTCCTGAAATAGGTGCGGTATCGTCCATAGAATGCTGCTTCGCAACCCTCATGTCGGCACATGGTCCATCGTGCTGATCTTTCGCGCGACGAGTCTAACAGGGTTTATAGTCAGGGTCTACCTGACGAATTGACATCAGAACATTTGTTCTATATAATTGCAGTGCCAATGCCCATTAAAGGTGTCACCGGGCTGGCAATCCTTCCAGTACGGGAGATCATTGTGCGGTTTCGTCGTAGACCCTCCACGGATGAACCCCGCTCCGATCGTGATATGCATCAGGTCCATCCTGCACCCTATGAAGCATACCGTTTCGGAGCCCCTAAAGTCGCGCCGCGAACACACGGCATCGCCGCGCGCTTACGCAGACACATCAGCAGGCAGCAGCGGGGCTCGGACACACGCCTCACGCTCGAGATCGATTCACAAACCAGCGCTCATCTCCAGCGCAGCGCGCGCGACAAGGCGCTATCTCCTGAACTGCTCGCGTCGGATCTTCTGACGCGCGCACTGGGCCAAGAGAAACAACGCAGGCGCGCCGAAGCCGCGCTCGAGACCCTTACCCCGCGCGAACAGGAAATCACACAGTTGGCCGCCCGCGGCCTCACCAATCTACAGATCGCCGATGCCCTCGTAATCTCGCCAGAAACTGTCAAATCGCACATTCGCCACGCACTGGCCAAGCTCGGTCTCCGCAGTAAGATGGACCTCAGGCTGCTCTTCCTCGATCTCGGTATTCGCTGGTGGCAGGACTCCGCAAAGTAATATCCCACCCAGAATTTGCTTTCTAAACCCTCCGCTCATCCTCGGAAGAGGTCGTCGGCGGCGTATAATTTGCGGCAGGGAGGAAGTATCAGAAACGAGAGAAGGGATTAAGCTAAAAGAAAAGTGCGGCATCGCTTCAGCATTTCATCGATGATGCCGCACTCTAGCTGGAGCTTTTACTTAGATCGGTCCTGAGTTCAACCGCCGTCTCAAGATTTCGTCTTACCGCTATCGAGCGAAGGCGAGTCAGGTTAACACGGGGTTGGGCGCAATGTGATTATTACGAAAATGTTGAGTTTCAATGCACGCCGCTATTCGCAATTATTATGTAATTTCCACAAATCTGGATCGTGCCCTTCTGGGATATTTTCGCAGGGATCACCTGATGTATATCCTCTCAGTTCGTTATATTGCTCTACCTGCTGGGGCGTAAGAATATCCACCATAGACAAATGATATTTCAAATGGACAATTCTTAGCTGACCGTATAAACTGGCACTTTCTAAAATCTTTTCTTGCAATATTTCTTCGGTGATTGTTCCACTAATAAATGCGTCATCAATCACTTTTTCAATATTGACAATTTTCTTACCAAGACCAATTGCTTCTGAACGCATTTCTTCATAAAGAGCTTCTATTTGCTCTCGTTGTCCATTTGCGAGCTCAAATTCTCCTGCTTCTACTGCATCTAAAACATGACGAGGACCAGGATAGCCATTTAATTCTGCTGGTTTCGCCATGCCACCAAATGGCGTTCCAGCCCCAGCAAGCAATCCCTCAATATCTTCCTGAGACAACGATTTGATTCCCCTAATTTCTTGTCCTGCATATGGCGAAAGTATGGCGCTTTCAGCAGGTGTTTCCGACTGGGCGGAATATTGCTGGAAGATTATCACTCCAACGATAACTACCAGCACGATACTAATAACAATACCAATAAAGATTTTAAATTGTCTCATTTTTTTCCTTAAGTAAGCATAACGATTAGTGTAACTTGCGCCCAACTATATAAGCTCAAGCTCCATCTTACCGTTCTCCAATGGGACATATCGAAAGGGTCCTTGCGGCACGATATTTTCCACGACGATATCCCCTGCATCAAAGGCTTCCCAGATAACCTGGAACGGTTTTTTGTCAGGGACCCATTTCTCGACAATTACAACGCCATGCCCTGGGAGTACGGTAAAGACAAGGTTGCGAGGGTCGTCGGCTTGTTTCAATGACTCGGACCGCGCAAAGGCGTCTTTGATGGCTTGCGATTGTGCTTCTGTGGAGCAGGAGACGAGATAGTGGTAGTAGGGGTCATCCAGATGGACGTGCTCAACGAGATCCGGATTATATGCCCGGATCCCACGATGGCCATGGAGCTTCGATCTCACGATAGGTACTTCGTTCTCAATCCCCCAGGTCTCTGGCAGGATGATGCGCGGCAGAGCTTTGTCCATGTTGATGAGTTCAACCGCCTCGGACGAGGGGGGATCATTGCGCTTGCCCTCGACATGTCGGACTAGGGCGCCGCTGCCATCGGGCTGTACACCGACGATTACAGCCAAGTCGTCATCCGTAATATTTCCCTTGTCCACCGGGCGCGCACTGCCGGTCACGGTCGCTACCAATCCTTCGATCTCATGATCCCAGGTGGCAAAACACCCTTCGCTGTATTGACTCGAGATCGCCTCCTCCACCGCAGGGACTTTCACGATGTCCGCGATGCGCACCATCTCAGTAAAGAAATCGCGCTCATCGAGCTCGAGGGCTGCCTCGTGCATCCTCGCAGGCGTTCGTAAATTATTCCAGGCTTCCTGGGACAACTTCTCGCCCACCACAGCATGATTGGTGATTTCTGCTGTGCTCTCATACGTCGCAATCCGTAGCGCCATTTCTGTATAGAAGAATTCCTCGTTCTCAGCCGAAGTTCGCGGGTGAGCACCGACGAGGTCAAATTGGTATGCCTCAATCGGGTGCTCGTCGCCGATTACGAGGATAATGCGGATACTTTTCGCCTGTGCTTGAGCAATCCTCGCGAGCGCCAATATCGGACCGCCCCTTAAGCCTTGTTCAACCAATACTCGAGTGGCTTCGGGAGCAAGACCCTCATATTCGAGGCGAACGAGATCAGGCGGCTCTGCAGCCAACGCCTGTTGGATATTCGAAATCCGCTCTTGAAACTCTTCTGGCGTCGCATGAACCAGCGTGTAAATCGTCGGTAGATGGTCCAGATCATAATCGCGACGGATATTAAAGATGGCTGCATCCCGCCATGGGACCGGACTGCCGAAAGGGGCTGTTGATAAAATTACGTCCGTATCGTTTGTGGGAGGATCCTGAATCTGATGCCCCAACTTCTCGAATCTCAGCAGGAGGTTCTCTGCAACTTCATCCAGGATCGGGTCTTCGACGCCCCGCAAGTACGATACGCCCAGATTATGCAGCCATGCATGGGGTTGCGGAACGACCAACGTCGTTTCCCCTTCACTCGTCATTTAATGCCTCCTATAGAATCATTAAGTTAACCAGGGAAATCATTGCAAGTTACTCCCCGGTAATCAAACAACCTGGTTTTGTAGAATCAAAGATTGCGGATAAAGACTCGGTGGTTCTTATACGCCACACTGCCCACGTTCTCAAGATCGCGCCTCATTTGGAGGGCGCTTTCCGCCACTTGTGTAAGATCGGCATGCTTATATCCAAATTCATGAATCGTTCTTTCTATTTCCGAATAAAGCAACGCGTTCCCGCCTCTACCATGAAATTCCGGAAGGACGCCAGCTCCGTTCAGTGCCACCCACTTTGTGCGCTTTGACTCAATCAAGAGATCGATGATTCCAAAGGGTAGCAACCTTCCGTGATTCCGTTGAATTGCCGCCGATACGTCTGGGAAAGCGAATAGAAAACCCACGACGTTATTACCGTGTACTATTATTTTAATCAATTTTGGATCAGCGAAGGATAAAATTTCGTTGACTACAAAATCAATCTCCCGCTCGGTGAGTGGATAATACTCCCAATTTTCCACAAACGTCTCGTTGTATGTTTTTCCGATGCGCGGCGCCCACGAAAGCAATTCGCGCTTGTTCTTAAAACGCTTTACGCTAAGTCCGCTCCTCTTTGCAGCCCGCTCGGCAATGCGATGCACTCTTTCCTGGAGCTTGATTTTCTCGGCGCTCAAATAGCACGAGACGAAATCAACTTCCTTCTGAAATCCTAGCGCGTGCATGAAGGCAGGATAATAAGGAGGGTTATAGTTCATCATCGTCATCGCCGGTCTGAACTCGTAGCCCTCGACTAGCATGCCATATCCGTCCAGTGGACCCAGACCTTTAGGACCGACTATCTGGTTCAGATTCCTCTCGCGCGCCCAATCATAGGCAATCTCAAACAAACCTCTTGCCACATCCAGATCTTCCACACATTCGAAGAAATAGAATTGAGCCTGGCGCTTACCGTGATACTTGTTATAGGGATTATTCTCAATCACGGCGATCCGCCCAAGCACCTCCCCGTTTCGTTCAGCGAGAAAAAAATCCACATCTGAATGTTGATGGAATGGATGTTTCTCGCGGTCCAATCGCGTCTTAATATCCCTTCTGATCGGAGGCACCCACAACGGGTGACCCATATATAGAGCGAACGGCAGCTCGATAAATCTTCGAACGTCCTTCTTGTTCTCTGTTTCAATTTTCCTGATCTGGAGCATTTACACCCCGATTTAATACAAATGTGATTGTAGCACCATGCAAAACCATCTACAATCAAGCGCCAGGAATTACAGGAGTTCACATCTATGATCCTACGCTTCTTCTATTGGCTCGACCTAAGACTACTTGCCTTATTGGCCATCAGGGATATCCAAGGACTCGAGAATCTTCCCGCCCATGATCCGTACATCTTTGCGCTCAATCATCTCAGCATGATCGATGTTCCTTTTGTGTTTTCCGTCGTGGGTGATAAACCCGTCACCGGCTGGGTGGCTGAAAAGTATTACAATCACATCTTAATCGGCACGCTGCTTAAACTTGGCGGTGGCGTGTTCATCCGTAGAGGCCAGGTCGATCGCACCGCCATCGCCGATGCCGTGGCCTGGTTGAACGAGGGAAACGTCTTTGGAATTGCTCCGGAAGGGACACGCAGCGACACAAACGCGCTCATACGAGGCAAAACGGGTTTGGCATTCCTCGCCGACGAGGCATGCGTCCCCGTCATCCCCATGGCTGTGACCGGTACGGAGATGACGTTCCAACAGTGGCGGCGCCTGCGCCGCCCCATCCTTTCCCTGCGCATCGGAAAGCCCGTATACCTTCCTGCCTTGGGCAGTGATAACCGCTCCGCAAGCCTGCGGCACAATACCGACGAGATCATGTGCCAGATCGCTGCGATGCTCCCCCCTGAATACCACGGCGTGTATGCCGACCATCCCAGGCTCGCCGAGCTGCTGTCTTCAAACTGATTCTCCCCATGCATCTCTGATTTTAACCAACGGCGTCACGAACTGTTCTTGTTGGTTTGTCGATTACGCGCCGCACCCACCTCGCCCTAATACACCCCCATCCCCCATACGGGTGAGCGCGATCTCACCCGCGCGGTTCCACCGCGGATGGGATTGCCCCATGTGCTTCATGCGGTAGAGTTGTAGAACATATGTTCTGTTTTTAAGTCGTGCGGTACAAGTTGGCGCACATCGCACAGGAAAGGCACATACATGCCCAAAAAACCGGGTACGCTCGCCGTACCAAATCTACCCATTTCCGCGACAGACACGAACTTCCTGGATACCTTGCTGCAGCCGCGGCTGGCGCTTTTCTGGGGCGCACACACCCCCACACAGGCGCTGCTTTCAAACCTCACCATTCTGGCCGCAGATGGCCACGGCATTCGCATTTTTGATGGCGGCAACCGCTTCGATGGTTATTTCGTTGCGCGCCTGGCCCGACGGCTGAGTTCAAACCCTCGAGAAGTACTCGAGCGCATCCGTCTCTCACGCGCCTTCACTTGCTTCCAGTTGGCCCAGTTGATCGAAAACGCACCGGCCAGCGCCCAGCCGCTTTTCGTCCTGGACCTATTAACCACCTTCTACGACGAGAGCATCCCACTGCGCGACAGCGAGCGCCTTCTCGCGACCACCATTGCACACCTCAAGCGACTCGCCGCAGTGGGCCCCGTGATCGTCGGTGCGCGCGAACCCCGCGTCCTCGTCAAAGAGCGCTGGACGCTCCTCGACCGAATCCAGATTGCGTCCGATGCCGCTTGGCTGCTGCGAACCCCTGAAGGGAGGACGCCGGTGCAGCCGCAGTTGTTTTAAAGAAACAAGGATTGGGGAACAGGAAGCAGGAAAACCGCCCGCATATCTTCTTCCCTTATCTCCAATCCCGGATCCCAAATCCCGCTTCAACCATCCTTTTCTCTTACGGAGTTCCTATGGGCCGAACCCTTCCCTCCATTACTCAGGCTTTTCTCCAGGAGCAGCAGTCATTAGCGCGCTTCCGCCGCGCCCTGCGCCGTGAGGACCAACTCGCCCTCGACGATTTGCTGGGCACCTCGCGCCGGCATCTGGCGGCCGCAGCGTACGCCTCGCACCTGCTGCCCTTCGAAATCATGCTGTTGGCCATGCTCGTCGAGCAGCACAAACAGGTCATGCGCCTGCGCCAGGAACTCGACATCCTTCGCAGCATCCAGGCGCTATCTTCAGATACTCCCACATGACCACACACTTTGCCTGGCTGTTCGATGCCTATCCATCAAAGGATGGGATGACCGTCTGGATGATCGACGCCGATGGAGGGAGACATCAATTGCGCGACAACTTTACACCGGCCTTCTACGTCCAGGGTCCTCGCGAGCAACTCCGTGCTGTCTGCCGCATGCTGCGGGCGCGCCGCGCGCCCGTGACCCTGAAGCGCACGGAACGCCTCGACCTCTTCCTGGATCGTCCCCGGGAAGTGCTCGAAGTTGGCGTGCACATCCCCGGCGCACTGCCGCGGCTGTTCCGCCAGGTGTCGAACGAATACCCCCGCCTGACCTATTACGACGCCGACATCCCCTTGCCGCAGCGCTACGCGCTGGCGCGGAAAATATTTCCGCTGGCGTACTGCGCCGTAGACCAGCAAGATGGGCGCATACGCCGTATCGAAGCGCTCGACTCTCCCTGGGAGATCGACTACGCGCTTCCGCCCCTGCGCACGATGACGCTGCGGTTGGAAGGCGAGATGCGCGATCCATCCCGCGGTCATCGCGGCGATCTCCTCGTTGAGATCGAGGGACAATCCCTGCGTTTTCCGCGCGCCCGCAGCCGCCAGCTCGTGCTCGACGTAAGGCACTTGATCGAGCACTACGACCCCGACGTGCTTATAAGCACCTACGGCGACAATTACATCCTGCCGCGCCTGATCGAACTCGCCCAGCATTATGGCATCCCCCTGCAGCTCAACCGCGATAGAACCCAGCGCGTGCTGCGCAAGTCGGCCTCCTCCTATTTCTCTTACGGTCGCGTTGTCTTCCGCAACGAACAGCACCTGCTTTACGGGCGCTGGCACCTCGACCGCCAGAACGCGTTCCTGGCCAACGATTATGGCATCGATGGTATCCTCGAAATTGCACGCCTCACGGGACTTCCACCGCAAATCGTGGCGCGCGTTTCGACCGGCACCGGCATCAGCGCCATGCAGGTCGCCACCGCTCTGCGCCGCGGGGTGCTCGTCCCCTGGCAGAAACGCGAGCCCGAGGCGCTTAAAACAGGAAATGACTTGCTGACAGCCGATAAAGGCGGCCTGGTCTACACCCCCATCGCAGGTCTCCACGAGCACGTAGCCGAGCTCGATTTCACCGCGATGTATCCCAGCATCATGGTCAACTTCAACGTGTCCCCCGAAACTGTCGGAGCAAACTGCTGTGAAGGCGAGATGATCCCCGAACTGGAGACCCACATCTGCCGCCACCGTCAGGGTCTCGTCCCCGAGACGCTGGCCCCGCTGCTCGAAAAGCGGGGCCAATACAAATCTCTCATACGGGAACTTCCGCAGGACGATCCTCGAGTGGAGGCCTACCGCCGGCGGTACTCTGCACACAAATGGCTGCTCGTCACCTGCTTCGGCTACCTCGGCTACAAAAACGCCCGCTTCGGGCGCATCGAGGCCCACGAGGCGGTGAACGCCTATGGGCGCGAGGCTCTGCTCCAGACCAAGGAGTTGGTCGAGGCGCGCGGGTTCCGTGTGCTGCACATCTACGTAGACGGTCTCTGGATTCACAAACCCGGAGCCGCAAAACGCCCCGACTATGAGGCGCTGTTGGACGAGATCAGCCAGAAAACCGGCCTGCAGATCGGGCTGGAGGGGATCTACCGCTGGCTGGCGTTCCTCCCCTCACGCACCGAGCCGCGCGTGGCGGTAGCCAACCGCTACTTCGGCGCATACGAGGACGGATCGCTCAAAATTCGCGGCATCGAGGCGCGGCGCCGGGACACACCCGATTTCATCAAGGAAACCCAACTGGGGATGCTCGAGATTCTCTCTGATGGTCGTGACGCCGCCGGTTTTCGCGCTGCCATCCCACAGGCCATCGCGTATGCCGGAGAACGACTGCGAGGTCTGCGAGCTGGCGAGGTGCCCGCTCGGCAGCTTGTGGTCACAAACCGTCTCTCGCGCCGCCCCGAGGAATATACCGTCCGCACCGCGGCCGCCCGCGTGGCGCAGCAGCTCGCATCAAACGGCGTAGAACTGCATCCCGGCGAACGATTGAACTTTCTGTTGGTGCCCGGCCCCGAAAAAGCGCGCGCCTGGGAGACGATCGAGGGGGCCATCCCCTACGACCGCGCCGCCTATACTGAACTGCTGCTTCGCGCCGTTGACAGCGTGCTCGCCCCCCTGGGAATCGATCGCTCTACGCTCGAAACCTGGCTGCTGGGCAACGTCGGCTACTGGGGTCCCCCCGGCGTGTTGCCTCCCCCCGGCGTCGACATCGGCACACCGCTGCTGGCAAGGCGAGGGCTGCGCACCGATGTAGGCATAAGGCGGCCCTCGGCGCTTGACCATCCATTCAGGAACGTCACGCCGAAAATTCCAGATGCGTACGTGTTGCCGGTAGGAGGAGTTGTCACGCATGGATGAACCAAATGGACACATACAGGAAGCTATGCGGGTTGTGAAATTCCATCCATCCGAGAAAGGGTAACTCAGCGAACGCCAAATGCTCACGCAGCCAGTCAATGTGCAGGATTTAAATAAGGCGCTATCCCATTTGAAGCTCGCTAAATTTGACTGCTTGTTGATTGACGACTCCTTGATTCTCATGGTATCATCCGGCCGTATTAAGACCGCTCGTATGTGTGTCGAGCGGTCGACGCGCAATAATAGGAGGAGTGCAAGATCAGCTCATCAGAATTTAGAATAAACTCAGACATCCGCGCTCGCGAGGTGCGCCTCATCGGTCCCGACGGGAACAATGTTGGCGTGGTACCTATCGAAGAAGCACAGGAAATCGCAAGAAAAGCCGACCTCGACTTGGTCGAAGTAGCCCCAAATTCCGATCCGCCCGTATGTAGAGTACTCGACTATGGAAAATTTCTTTACGAGAAGGCGAAAAAAGATCGCGAGGCCCGGAGAGCCCAGACCAAGGTTGAAATAAAAGAAGTCCGGATGCGGCCAAAAACCTCACCCCATCACCGCTCTTTCAAAGTGCGTGACGCGCGACGATGGTTGGGGGAAGGCAAGAAGGTACGAGTAAGGATCCGATTTCGTGGGCGCGAAATTCAATACCCGGAGATTGCGCTCGAGGATCTAAGGCAAATCGCGGAAGAATTGTCGGATCTGAGCACCATCGAACAAGCCCCAATGATGGAGGGGCGCACGATGCTCATGACGCTGGCGCCGCTGAAGACACAGTAAACCTTCGGGCGATTAAAAATTAAAGACTGGAAAAACGACCTCGCGGTCAGTTGAACCGTCCGCGGGACTGACTCAAGCAAAATACCATCATTGAAATGGATGAAGGTTTTAGGAGTTAGATCGTGGCAAAGAAAGCAAAGAAAAAAGGGAAGTACAAGCTGAAGACCCACAAAGCGACCGCAAAGCGCTTCCGTCTCACCGGGTCAGGCAAACTCGTTCGGACAAAAGGTGGCAAAAGCCATCTGCGCCGCAAGAAAAACAAGCGTGCGAAGTACAAGTTTGATGAGATGGTGCCCGTAAAAGGGACCGGTATCCAGAAACGAGTCAAACGGCTTGCACCCTATATGAAGAAATATAAGGCCAACCCCAACGCCAGATCGGGTAGGGCTTCCAAGTAATAAACATCATAGTTGTGACCTGCTGGGTGTATGCAACGGATGTTCTCGCGACATCGGCGCCCAGGGGATCACAGGAGTGTAAAACATGACACGAGTTAAGGGCGGGACAATAACCCGCAAACGACATAAGAAAGTATTAAAGCTCACCAAAGGGATGTACGGCACGCGCAACAATCTCTTCCGCCGAGCTAACGAAGCCATGTTGAAGAGCCTGTGGTACGCCTATCGAGATCGACGTACTCGGAAACGCGACCTGCGTCGTTTGTGGATTGCTCGCATCAATGCCGCCGCACGCCAGAACGGTACAACCTACAGCCAGCTCGTGTATGGGTTAAAACAAGCAGACATTCAACTCAATCGCAAAATGCTCGCCGACCTGGCTGTCCGTGATCCAAAGGCATTTACTGCTGTTACGAAAGCTGCCGTAAGCTAACCATTGCAGTACACAACATTTGCCACACAGAGAACCTGGGAACGAAACGCTTCCAGGTTTTTTTCTGTCCAGGTAAGCCTTCGATATTCAACTCGATCTGCTTCCTATACGCGAAAAACCACGTACATATCGACTTGCCTCGAATTATGAGTCAAGTCAATATTGCACACACAACCGATGATACAATCGCCAAAACAAGATCCGGGACAATGTGCGATGGGAAACGTGGTTGCCGAACACATCACAGATCACGACCAGATAATTCGCCTGGTGCACGGTGACATAACCGAAGAACGCGTCGACGCGATTGTAAACGCGGCGAACACACAGCTCGTACATGGTGGTGGGGTCGCCGGGGCCATCGTTCGGCAAGGCGGCGTCGAAATCCAGGTGGAGAGCACGCAGTGGGTGAAAGAGCATGGACCTGTCTCAAGCGGGGGGGCTGCGATCACCACCGCCGGAAATCTGCCGTGCAAGTACGTTATCCACGTTGTCGGACCAGTTTGGGGCGAAGGTGACGAAGACAGAAAACTTGAAACAGCTGTTCAAACCGCGCTCAAAGCAGCGGATCAATTGGATTTAGCCATAATCTCCATCCCTGCGATTTCAACCGGCATCTTTGGCTTTCCAAAAGAGCGCGGCGCTGATGTAATACTCGAGGCAATCGATCGATACGTTAAAAACCATGGCTCTACATCCTTGAAAGAAATCAGGATTACGCTCATCGACGCATCGAGCGTGGATGTATTTCAAGAATCCTTCAGGAAACGCTGGTCCGATCAATGAGGAATAGAACTACTACATGATCTCATCAACTACAAATTCCCTCGTGAAACAAATCCGTGCTCTCCAAACAATGCGGAAGGCGCGGACATCCGAAGGGCTGTTTGTCCTCGAGGGTCGGCGTCTGATGCAAGAGATCGTCCTCACCCAAACACCGGTAAAACACGCTCTTCACGTCGAGGCGATTTCACGGGATGAGCGCAGTGTCCTTAATGCGCTGGCGAGACTAGGGGCCGATGTTCATCTCGTCTCAGACCAGGTCATGACTGCCTGCTCCACTGCAGAAAGCCCCGCCCGCTTGCTGGCGGTTGTCCCGCAGTTGGAAGTGACCTTGTTTACACCGAAGACTTCCGCTCTGGTTGTTGACCGCTTATCCGATCCAGGCAACTTCGGCACAATCCTTAGAACCGCGCTTGCCGCCGGTATCGAAGCCGTGCTCTATACAAAAGGCACCGTCGATGCTTACAACCCCAAGGTTGTGCGCGGAGCCATGGGTGCACAACTCAGACTCCCAATTTTTTCGATCACAGTCGCAGAGATTCGCGAGCGACTTGCACACTTACAACTATGGGCAGCAGCATCCAGAAAGGGGTTGCCATATTACGAAGTCGATTGGCGAGAACCTTTCGCATTGATCATCGGAAGCGAATCTCACGGCATCGATCCCGCAATTCAATCCGTTTGCAATGGGCAAACCTGTATCCCGATGCCTGGGGACATCGATTCGCTTAATGCAGGAATCGCATCTGCCATTTTCCTGTTTGAAACTGTCCGACAGCGAGGAGGATCATGAAGATACGCGCGATCACAGGTTTTTTTGATCCGGGGTGGCCATTTGAACCTCAGGCTTTTACGGCCATTTCAAAATGTCTTCATGATTGCCGAAAGACGCTGATAAACGCGGGTTATGATGTGCAAACAGTGCGCCTGGCAACGCCCCCGCCTGAGGAGATGTCGAACCCCGTTCAACCCAAGAGCCGTGTAGAGTTGGCAAGCAACATGGAAGCCGAAGCATTCGTGCACGAGATTGACTTTGCTGCCATTGGGCCCACCCTTCCTTATGATCTCGAAGGCTTTTTAACGATTCCCGACATGCTTGCAGCGACGCAGAACATCTTCACCACGGCGCTCTATGCGGATCCAGAAAGCGGGCTCTCCTTGTCTGCGGCTCGAGCTTGTGCCGAGGTAATACACAAGGTCTCCTCCATTTCCCCGGACGGCTTCACAAACCTTCGTTTTGCCGCACTCGTGAATGTCCCCGCAGGCGTACCGTTTTTCCCCGCCGCGTATCACCGCACGGGAGCACCCTCCCTTGCCATCGCCACCGAAGCCGCCGACCTCGCCGTAACCGCCACACAAGACGCTGCTTCTATCGTCGACATCCACAACCGGATCGTACAAAGCATCGAGGATCAGGCATCCACGGTGACTCAGATCACTGATCGCATCTGTCGGGAGCACGCTGTGCGCTTTCTTGGCGTCGACTTCTCGCTCGCGCCCTATCCCGAAGAACTCCGTTCCATCGGAACAGCCATCGAAGCCATGGGAGCACCACGAATGGGACAGCCGGGTTCGCTCACTGCAATCGCGTTTCTTGCCGATTGTCTGGACGAAGCGCTTTTCATGAGGACCGGATTCTGCGGGTTGTTCCTGCCTGTCCTAGAAGACACAATACTCGCGAAACGGGCTGCTGAGGGACACCTGTCAGTATACGATCTGTTGCTTTACTCGACAGTGTGCGGAACCGGCTTGGACACGATCCCCCTGGCCGGTGACGTGAGCCCAGGGGCAATCGCAACGCTCCTGATTGATCTTGGCGCGTTGGGTCTTCGTCACCATAAACCACTTACAGCAAGGCTTCTTCCCATTCCCGGAAAGAAAGCCGGTGACGATGTACATTTTGATTTTCCATATTTTGCCGACTGTAAAGTCATGGACCTTGACGCCGAACCCCTCTCGGGGGTTCTCGGTGGTGAAGAGACCATGGATATTGGTCCGCACACACATTGACCCTTGATCTGTCTTCGCGCCCACTGATGCGAATGGAACATCACATTCAACTGAACATCTTGCCCTGCCACGTCCCTCCAATTAGAATCACTTCCGTTCACTCGGCAAGTTGATTATGCATACCCTTGAACACCTCAATCCCCAACAGCGTCAAGCTGTCACCTCGCCCCCCGGTCCCATTCTCGTTCTGGCTGGTCCGGGTTCGGGAAAGACGCGCGTGCTCTCACACCGCATTGCTTACCTCATTTGCGATTTAATGACTGATCCCGGAAAAATACTGGCGGTTACTTTTACAAACAAAGCTGCTCGCGAAATGGGCTCACGTGTTCAGAGACTTCTGGATAACTCACCGGGAGGGGGGTTTGAAAACAGGAGAATAAGACTGGGCACCTTCCACGCCACCTGCGCGATGCTGCTTCGCCGAGAGGCCGTATATTTGCCGGTGACCAGAGAGTTCGTCATATTCGACGATGCCGACCAGCAATCGCTCACACGGCAAGTGATCAAGGAGATGCGTCTGGACCCGAAGCAAGTCTCGCCTTCCAAGGTTCATGGCGTGATCTCACGAGCCAAAAACGAACTGATTGATGTCGAAACATTTACAGCCGACACCTACTTCAATGAGATCGCGCGTCGGGTATATGAACGTTATCAGGCATTGTTGGTCGCCAACAATGCCGTCGACTTCGACGACCTGCTCTTTTACGCCGTTCGCTTACTCCAAAACAACGAAAACCTTCGACGACGCTACCAGCACGAATACCCTCACATCCTCGTTGACGAATTTCAAGACACAAACATGGCGCAATATACTCTCCTTCAATTGCTCGCGAGCGACCCTCCTGATCTCTTCGTGGTCGGCGATCCAGATCAATCCATCTATCGCTGGCGAGGCGCCGATTACAGGAATGTGGGGCGCTTCAAGGAAGATTATCCCGGCGCACGCACGATTCTTCTCGAGCAAAACTACCGATCAACTCAGACCATCCTTGACGTTGCCACGGCCATTATCGATCGCAACCACGGAAGGGTAAAAAAACATCTCTTCACAGAGCGCGGGCGGGGGGAACCCATCGTTCTTCATGAGGCCTACGATGAAGCCGATGAAGCATCTTATGTGATCGATACAATCGCAAAGCTAACGCTTATCGATGATAGCGATCCCCGAGATTGTGCTGTGATGTACCGCACCAACGCCCAATCAAGAGTCCTCGAGGAAGCTTTTCTCCGCAAGGGTCTTCCATATCGACTGGTTGGTGCTCAACGTTTTTATGGTCGCCGCGAGGTGAAGGACCTCATCGCTTACTTGCGACTCGTACATAATCCCGTTGATAAAGTCAGCCTCTTAAGGATAGTAAACACCCCGCCTCGCGGGATTGGTGCAAAAACAGTCGAGTCTCTTTTAGCTATCGCAAGTTCGCGCCAGATCGAACCGTACGAGGTCATAATAGAACTCTCACGCGATCAGGGCAACGCCCTCGAAGCGGGGCTCCAAGCTCGCGCGCTAAGATCTATTGTTGATTTCGGAGGCCACCTCGATGAGTGGTTACAAATTCGTAATCAAATTGCCTTGGTTGAGCTCATTAACAAGGTGCTGCGAGACATTGGATATCAGTCCTATTTGGTCGACGGCACAGAAGAGGGAGAAGAGCGCTGGGAAAACATTGAAGAATTGCGTGCAGTTGCCGAGGAGTACACAGATACAGGGCTCACCACATTCCTGGAACATGTGGCACTCATCTCAGATCAGGACACGCTCACAGAAACACTAAACGCTCCAACACTCCTCACTCTTCATGCTGCTAAAGGACTTGAATTCCAAAACGTGATTATCATCGGCCTTGACGACGGGGTGTTGCCTCACTTGCGTTCATTCGACGATCCCGAAGCGATGGCGGAGGAGCGCAGGCTTTTCTATGTGGGCGTGACAAGGGCCATGGATCGGCTTATCCTCGTACGTGCCTTCCGAAGACGAATCGCGGGACCCTCAACGCTCGCCGAACCATCGAGGTATATCGATGATCTACCCCCCGATCTCGTTGAAGGTGTGCGTCTGGACCGTTTTTCCTGGGAAAACAGGACCTATCAAGCTGAAACCAGTTGGGATCCCGTCAATCGGGATCCGGTTGAGCCACACTTTAAAGTAGGTATGCGAGTGCATCATGGCACTTTCGGAGAAGGTATCATCATAAATACCAAACTCGATCGGGACGATGAAGAGGTTACAATCTCGTTCGAGAACGGTGAGACCAAGCATCTCGTCGCCTCGCTTGCCGGGCTGGAAATCTTAGACTAAGCAGCAGAAGATCTTTTGGCGGCGGTAAGCTTGTAGAGCTAATACCCTGGAGAGACTATGAATATCTTTTTAACTGGAGGGGGCGGATACATCGGGTCCGCTGCCGCTGCCGCTCTATTGAAGGCAGGCCATAGTGTGACCGTATACGACTCGCTCATCACCGGCCATAAGGAAGCGATCCCAGAAGAGGCGCGTTTCGTCCACGCCGACCTTGGGAATCAGGAGATGGTAAGTTCCACTTTGAAGTCGGAACGGTACGACGCTATCATGCACTTCGCAGCATTTATTGAGGCGGGTGAAAGCATGCGCGATCCGGGGAAATACTTTTATAACAACCTGGTTCTTTCAATTCATTTGATCGATGCCGTCATCAAGGCTGAGATACCCCGGTTTGTGCTTTCGTCGACAGCAGCCGTATACGCATCCAGCGATGACCCCCTCACGGAAGGTGCTCCACTTGGTCCGACCAATGTATACGGGCAGACAAAACTTATGATTGAACAAGCCCTGAACTGGTACAGCGCTGTTTATGGGTTAAAGTTCGCGGCACTGCGCTATTTCAATGCTGCCGGCGCGTACCCGGGTCGTGGCGAAGCGCACCAACCAGAGAGTCACCTCATCCCTCTTGTTCTCCAGGTCGCGCTGGAGCAGCGAGAGGAAATTCATATATTTGGAACGGACTATCCCACCCCCGATGGAACCTGCATCCGTGATTACATCCACATCGCCGACCTTATCGACGCACACCTTCTCGCCCTTGAGGCGCTGGGCGATCATGATCAGCTTGTTTACAACCTCGGGAATGGCGCTGGCTATTCAGTTCGCGAAGTCATCGATACCGCCCGGGAGGTGACAGACCGTCCGATCCGTGAAATCGATTCACCGCGCCGACCCGGAGATGCCCCCAGGCTCGTCGCAAGTTCCGAAAAAATTCGGCGTGAACTTGGATGGAAACCGGCATTCCCTGAGATCCAGCAGATCATAGCCAGTGCCTGGGCATGGCACAGCAGCCATCCCCAAGGGTACGCATCCTAACCCAACCGCGGTAAGACCAAAAGTTCGCTGTGAACCAGCGTGCTATAATCGCAGCCATCTCAAATCGGCGCCTTGCCGCATAATCCATAAACGGAAGAGAGCCAGTTGATGACTCCTCAAACATTTTCTGTCCCCCCAGACGGAGAAAAGATCGAATCCCGCGCGGGAAAACTCTTCGTCCCGGCTCGCCCCATCATCCCGTTCATCATAGGTGATGGTACCGGTCCGGATATTTGGAGCGCTGCCGTTCGAGTGTTCGATGCCGCCGTGAGAGGTGCTTATGGCGATCAAAAATCGATTGCCTGGATGGAGGTTTTTGCGGGGCAGAAAGCCTTTGACACATTCGGCGAGTGGCTGCCCGAAGAGACCATACAGTCTTTCCGAGAATATTTCGTCGGCATTAAGGGCCCGCTCACAACGCCGGTTGGGGGCGGAATTCGTTCACTTAATGTCGCGCTTCGTAAAGCGCTCGACCTTTATGTATGTCTAAGACCATTGCGTTATTTCACCGGAGTACCATCTCCCGTGAAGCGCCCCCAGGATGTGGACATGGTTATTTTCCGTGAGAACACGGAAGATATCTACACCGGGCTCGAGTTCGAATATGGCACGGACGAAAACGAAGCGTTTCGAACCTGGCTGGCCGAATCACTTCCAGAGGACTTCGCAAAAATCCGCTTTCCGGATTCTTCCGGATTCAGCATCAAACCTGTCTCGCGTGAGGGTACTGAACGCCTCGTTCGCGCCGCCATTGTCTGGGCGATAGAGAACGATCGCCGCTCGGTCACGCTTGTGCACAAAGGCAACATCATGAAGTTCACCGAAGGAGCGTTCCGAAACTGGGGCTACGAACTTGCGGAAAGTGAATTTGCGGATGAGGTGTACACCTGGGCACAGTGGGAGCGCACCAAGGCATCGAGCGGCGAAGAAAAGGCTAATGCGGAGCAGAAAGAGGCGCTGGATTCAGGGAAACTGTTGATCAAAGATGCCATTGCGGACATCGTCTTCCAACAAACGATCACCAGGGCGTCGGAATTCGATGTCATCGCCACGATGAACTTGAACGGAGATTATCTCTCTGATGCCCTCGCGGCACAGGTAGGCGGCATCGGTATCGCCCCCGGCGGAAACATTAATTACACAACCGGTCGCGCTTTGTTTGAAGCCACACACGGGACCGCTCCGAAATACGCTGATCAAGACAAAGTCAACCCTGGTTCAGTGATACTTAGTGGCGAGATGATGCTGAGATACCTTGGCTGGAAGGCTGCCGCAGACCTCATTATCCGGGGGGTAGAAGGAGCCATCGTCGCAAAAACTGTCACCTATGACTTCCACAGACTGATGGAAGGCGCCACCCTGCTTTCTACTTCACAGTTTGGTGATGCTGTGATTGCGCACATGGCCCATGATTGAAAAACTTCACCTATCTGGCTGGGGTGTTGCATGGTTGTAAATCATCTGAAGAAGACAGGCTCCACGCCCTTTGAAAATATCTTCGCTGACCAAAGTGGAATGCTTGCTATAATAATTCTGTGACTGATTTAGACGTGCTTGCACACGATGTTCGATCAAGGCTGCTGGAGAACTACGGGCAGCCAGAGTGGCGGTCACCACTACCCCCAATCGACGAACTTGTCTCGACTATCCTCTCCCAAAACACAACCGACGCCAACCGCGATCGGGCTTTCGACTCCCTTCGATCCGTCTTCCCATCCTGGGAAGAGGTCCGAGATGGAGAATCTTCGGACGTCATCGAGGCAATCCGGACAGCAGGCTTGGCCAACCAGAAAGGTCCACGCATTCAAGGGGCGCTCAAGCAAATCACTCTTGAGCGTGGAGAACTCGAGCTGGATTTTTTAAACGACCTTTCTACGGACGAGGCGAGCCAATGGCTGCAAGGCATCAAGGGAGTGGGGCCAAAGACTGCCGCCATCGTGCTGCTATTCTCCATGGGTCAACCCGCATTCCCCGTCGACACCCATGTGTATCGGGTGACCGGACGTCTCGGTTTAAGACCCGAGAAGATGAGCGTGGAGAAAGCACATATCCACCTGGAAACTCTTTTTGCGCAAGAAACTTACTACGACCTCCACCTCAATCTCATCCGACATGGTCGGGAACGTTGCATTGCCCGAAACCCGGAATGCAGCCGTTGCTTCATGAATGATAATTGCGGCTACTACAGAAACCTGCCTGACAACGCCAAACCCTAGGATTTTTATGACGCAGACACGCTATACCGCGGATGATTTTCTCGCTCTAGAAACTCTGCTGCATGATGTTGCGTCAGGTGGTGAGGAGCCACTCGCCATCAGGGCACGTGAGCTCTTGGATCGAATATCTGCATCATCAAAGTACGTCGATGAGAGAGCCAGACTTATCTCCCTTTATGAGGTACCGCGCATGCTTGGTTCATCATTGGATATCGATGAAGTGATAAACCAAGTTATGGATGCCGTCATTCAGCTCACCGGAGCCGAGCGCGGATTTCTCATGTTGGCTAACGAGGCGAAAGAAGAACTTGATATTATGGCCGCAAGGAATTTTGAGCCCACGAATCTTGACAAAAAAGAGATGGAGGTTAGTCGAACAGTCATCAAGGAAGCGCTCCATACAGGGGAAGGCGTCGTCACCACAAATGCCCAGACGGATGAGAGAATATCCAACAAGGATTCCGTCACTCGATACGCGTTGCGCTCAATCCTTTGTCAACCGCTACAGGCCCGCGGTGAAATTCTCGGGGTGATCTACGTCGATCATAAGGTTCGTGAAGGTGTGTTTGACTAAGATGATAGAGACATGCTCGCCGCGCTCGCGTCTCAAGCAGCCGTGGCTATCGACAATGCCCGTTTATTTACTCAGACAGATGAGTCCCTGGAGCAAAGGGTTGACGAGCTGGAGATGCTCCAGCAAATCGACCGGGAGTTAAACTTTGGGCTTGATTTTGACCGTGTGCTCGACCTCACTCTACAATGGGCGATAAAAGGCACAAATGCGCGAGATGGATGGATTGCCATTCTCTCGGAGGATGGAACCACGATGACCGTCCAAACGGGTAAAGACAAAGACACAATCGTGGATATTAATCAACCCCACCTCACCCATGTGATGGAAGAAGGAATTGTCTCCGTCCAAGCAAGCGCCGTCTCACCTCAAATAAACGAGATGACCGCACCTGTTCGGAGAAAAGATCAGACGATTGCGCTTATATCTGTGCACAAAGTCGATCACCCCTTTGATCGCAATGCAGAACTGTTCATGATGCGACTGGCGGATCATGCTGCTGTCGCCATCGAAAACAAACGGCTCTACCACGCTGCACAGCAATCAGATAAGGCGAAATCGCAATTCATCTCGGTCGCATCTCATGAACTGAAAATCCCATTAACATCAATTCGGGGATATGCCGACCTCATCCGCCGGGGCACAGTTGGACCAGTCACCGAACAGCAGGTCATATTTCTGGATACTATTCGCGACAACGTCGATAGAATGTCCAATCTGGTGTCCGATCTGGCGGATATATCTCGCATCGAAACCGGTCAATTGAAAATAGAAATAACCGAGGTTTCTCTGACCGACTGTGTAAGGGAAACTGTCGTAGGCTTGCGTCACAAATTGAGGCGAAACGCCAGATTCTTTCGCTGGACTTACCTGACGGGATGCCATTGGTGCTCGTAGATCGCGCTCGTCTTATTCAAATCCTCACCAACCTGTTGAGCAATGCCAACAAATACACTCCTGAGGGCGGGGACCTCATGGTCAGTGCCCAGGTCGAGGTCGAATCGGTTCGTGTTTCCGTTCAGGATAATGGCATCGGTCTCTCTGAAACCGACCAGTCAAAACTATTTTTACAATTCTTCCGCTCAGATGAGCCTGCTGTCCGTGAAGAAACAGGTTGGGGATTAGGTCTCTACGTAACGCAGCGCCTCGTGGAACTATTGGGAGGGGAGATTGGTGTCGAAAGCGAGATTGGAAAAGGGAGCATATTTTGGTTCGCAGTTCCCACCGCCGGCGAGTGAATCCTGTAAGGATCGACGATGGCTAAGCGAAGAAGCGGTGACAAATTTCCTCTTGCGCTCTACGGGCGATCCGCTGCGCGCTATCGATCCAAGTCCTTTGTAATCTCGATTGCTATGTTGGGGTTGTGGTTCCTCACTTACACGACCGAGTTTCTCCCGCGACTCCTCCCTCTCAATCGATGGATGCTCGCCGGCGGACTCGTGGCGGCTCTCTATTGGACGTATACCACTATCGGACCACGCTTCGCTTTCGCACGCGCTCGGGAAGATCATCTTTGGGTCCAGACTCCCCTCTATCGGCTCAAGATTTCGTACCGTCGTATTCGAAATACTCGACCAGTTCAATTTGGAAAACTGTATCCTGCAAGTGATAGATCACCAAGCGATCGCCGCCTTCTAAAGCCCTATTTCTCCTCTACAGCCCTGGGAGTCGATCTTCGCTCCTGGCCCATCCACCCACTTGTTCTGCGAGCGTTTTTTGGAAAATACTCGCTGGCACCGGACCAACTTGGATTGATCCTTCTTGTAAACGACTGGATGTCCTTCAGTAATCAGCTCTCTACCGCGATGGATCAATGGCGGACTTCTCGGAGTGATCGGCAAGGAGGACCCGGGATTGGGGTGGCGGACATCTTACGATCTGGTCATGACTAAATCGGACTTCGTGGTTTTTTCACTTTGACCCTATGCAAGTTTTGAGCATATACTGATCACATCCCAGAAATCCAAATCGACATACTCGGGAGGTTCTATGTCCTTCAAACTAACCTGGTTTGGTCACGCCGCAATTGGTATTAAGGTAGACGAGATATATCTGCTCATCGATCCATTCCTTTCCGAGAACCCTGTCGCCTCTATCCAGCCGATGGAAGTCAAGGCGGATTACATTCTTATATCGCATGGTCATGGAGATCATGTCGGGGATGCCGTCGAGATCGCCAGACGCACAAATGCTCTCGTGATCAGCAGCTTCGAGGTCGCTTCCTGGTTTCAAAACCAGGGGTTAGAAGCCCACGCCCAACACATTGGCGGTGGATACCATCACCCGTTTGGCTACCTCAAACTTACCATTGCACACCATGGATCTGCGCTTCCAGATGGTTCCTATGGCGGCAATCCGACCGGCTTCTTGTTGGTCACACCTGCTGGCGAGAAGATATATCTGGCATGTGATACAGGTCTCTTCGGGGATATGCGTCTGATTGGCGAAGAGGGTATCGACCTGGCCGTACTTCCCATCGGTGATAATTTCACCATGGGACCGGACGACGCCCTGCGCGCCGTTAAATTGATCAAACCAAGACACGTCATCCCCGTCCACTACAACACCTTTGACCTCATCAAGCAAGATCCACAAGATTGGGCTGCGCGCGTGAAGGCGGAGACATCAGCGACAGCTCATGTGCTCCAACCGGGAGAAACTTTCAGCCTTTAACTCCCGCCAGGTTCGAATCCCGTCGAGGCATGACCTTGCTAGAAGACAGCGCAATCTCTCCTGATAAACGTGTTGCTTGGTACAGGTTAATCGGAATCACGTTTTTCGCATTTGCTATCGGGATGACATTAAACACTCTGGAACCCAGTGTTCTTGGTCACAAGGTGCTCGAACTGGTTCCAGAAGCTAAAAATACATTCCTTGGTATCGCGACTTCTGCTAGCCTCCTCGTGGCCATCTTGTGGCAACCGATCATCGGTGCAATTTCCGATCGCACCCGCTCGCCCTGGGGTCGCCGAGCTCCGTATTTTATACTCGGAACGATCCTGGCGATCGCCTCTCTCTACACGGTGGCTCTCGCTCCAGTGGTTAGTTTCATGCTCATGGGTGTACTCGCCCTGCAATTAGCCTCTAATACAGTGCAGGGACCCTGGCAGGCGCTTATACCAGACCAGGTGCCCCAGTGGCAACGTGGGACAGCCTCAGGGTTAAAAGCAGCCTTCGATATCCTTGCCTTTGTGGTCGGCCGACGAGTCGCCGGATTGCTCGTGGCGGATGACCAGGTGCTTGCCGCGGTCAGCATCGCGGCCGGAGTGTACATCCTCGCATTGATAACCACGTTGCTCTCGTCGAGAGAGAAACCATTAAATAAAGTTCGAAGGTCAAGTATTTCAGTGCACGAACACCTATTAAAAGCGTTCTCCATAGACTGGAAAGCCTACCCGGGTTTTAAGTGGTGGTTTCTGAACCGCGCCTTGTTTTGGGGTGCATCAATTGCACTTAATACATTCATGCTGTTCTACATGATTGATGTTGTGCAGATGACGGAGGCTTATGCGCAGCGCTTCGTAGCGAACATCTTTACCGTACTCGGTTTGGCGCTGTTCCTGGTCACTTTACCTTCGGGCTGGCTATCAGATCGAATTGGCCGCCGCCCCTTAGTGGTCTTCTCCGGAGTACTCGCTGCCATTGGTACCACAGGATTTTTATTCGCGCGCACAGAATCGGCCCTCGTGATTATCGGCGTTATTATTGGTTTGAGTGTTGGCATTTTTCTCAGTGCGAATTGGGCGCTGGTAACCGATATTGTTCCGCGGCGCGAGGCCGCCCGTTATCTTGGGATTGCAAATATCGCCACGGCTGGAGGCAGCGCGGTTGCCCGTTTCCTGGGTGGGATTATGATTGACCCCATTAACACTTTCACCGGATCCTCATCGGCCGGGTATTTTGTCCTCTATTCACTGGCGATAATTTCCTTCATCCTGGCAACCGTGGCAATACTCAAGTTTCCAACCCAAAAAACGGTTGAACTCTAATCACGTCTCATGAGTGAGGTTGTGCCTCGGACAAACTCACCGTAGTATTATTTCATCAGCCGGTTTGGTATCGTCCAAGGGAGGGATGCCATGTCCAAAGGAGAGCATATTGGTGAGGTAACGCATTATTTCAACAAGATTGACGTCGCTGTGCTCCGTCTTACAGAGCCATTAAGCGTCGGTACTCAAGTTCGATTCGTTGGCGCAAGCACCGACTTCACCCAAGAGATTAGTTCAATGCAGATCGATCACGCTGCGGTGGATGAAGTCCGCCCCGGAGACGATGTTGCCGTTAAGGTGGATCAACGTGTTCGTGCCGGCGATTTGGTATATCGAGTTGAGGATCGGGAATAAGCATCAACCAAAAATAACAGCACAATTTAACTTATACGTTCTCTCGAGTTTTGCACATCTTTTTGATGGAACGAGCGAGAGCTCGAGGAATGCACCGTCATTGTTCAGCATGTTCCCGTCGAGGACAACCCCCGTATAGCATTGCATCTCCATCTTTAGGGTCGTTAAAAATGTATAGATCAACACGGATGATCAAATCATGAAAATATCTTGGCGCTGATCGCGGATTGAAGTTCGTTTATGAAGCAATGGGAATGGAGAGGGTGAATGTCGTCCCCTGATCAGGCCCAAGACTCTCCACCCACACTCGGCCGCCATGTGCTTCAGCGATGGCTTTCACGATCGGCAGGCCAAGCCCTAAGCCACCGTGGTGGCGAGTAAGATGATCTTCAACCTGGTAGAACTGGTCAAAAACGAGCTCGATCTCACCGGGAGGGATCCCAACACCATCGTCCCTTATCCGGAACCAGGCTTCTCGTCCATGATGCTCGAGCGTCACAAATAATTTCCCGCCCTCGGGCGTGAATCTGATCGCGTTTGTGAGGATATTCGTCATCGCCATGGTGAGTTTCGGGACATCAACCATGGCTAGAATGCGTTCCTTGGGCAATTTCAGGGAAAGAGATTGTCGCTTGGAATCGATTAGTTCCTCGATATCGGCACAGACGGCTTCTGCGATAGGCTGCAAAGGTTTTCGTTCCAGGGCAAGCTGCGCAGATCCTACCTGCAGCATATTGAGGTTGGTCATATCTTCAATCAGTGTTCTCATCCGCATCGCTGCACTCAAGACAGCTTCGGCATATTCAGCCTCTTCTTCTTCAACTCCTTCCTTCAACAAGGCGGCATTTCCCAGAATGAGTCCGAGTGGGGTGCGAAGCTCATGAGAAGCAATGGCGATGAAATCACTCTTTAATTTATCCAGTTTTCCCAATTCGTCGTATGCTTTCGTCAATGCAGTTACCAGACGTGCATTATTAATCGCCACAGCCGCTTGTGATGCGATATTGGTAAGAGTCTGCAGATCTCCTTCGTCGAAATATCCACCGCGTTTGTTGACAGATTCGAGCACACCTGTAACCTCATCTTGTATACGAAGAGGCACAGCAATCAAGGATCGCACCTCAAGTCCCGTATAGTCCTGAAGCTTGATGAACGCTTCTGCGTCGAGCGAAACCTCATTGAGGATAATTGGGCGATCCTCACGGAAAACCGTACCTACGATCGATCCATCCATGGGAACAGGTTCTTCCTTGATCTCTCCGGGATCAGTATCCGTCGCCGCAGCAAAGTACAATTGCTGAGTATTCTCTTCATGCAGGAGTATAGTGGCGGCCTCACAGTCTAAGATGTCCACTGCGGAGTGCACGATGAACTGAAGCAGGTCATCGAGAATAAGCGTCGAATTCAGAGTGACACTTATTTCGACGATGCGGGACAGACGCACAATCATGCGCCGTAAAAGTGCAATTTCGTCGAGCGAGGAGTTGGTAGTCACGAGATAAGTCTAAGATAGGAACCCACGCTTGTCCATACAACATTGTCCAACGACGTGGTTCGTTGTATACTTCGATATCACATCCCTCTTGCCAAGGAAGTCTCCCACATGAAGGTATCTTGCCTCCAAGAAAACCTCGCCCGCGGATTAGGCACCGTCGTTCGAGCTGTCGCGCCTCGCAGCACTCTTCCGGTGTTGAGCAATGTTCTGGTGGCTTCAGATAAAGGGCGACTGCGTCTCTCGGCCACTAATCTCGAGATGGGCATCAGCTATTGGATCGGAGCCAAGATTGAGGAGGAGGGGGCAACCACCGTACCCGCTCGAACCTTCGTGGACATCGTTAACACCTTGCCAAATGACACCGTATTTATGGAATTGACCGTCAGGAACCAGACTTTGAATGTGCGCTGTGGTGCGTTTAATAACGACATCAAGTGCATCGATGCACATGATTTCCCGCCTCTTCCCCCTTCAGAACTTGATGATGGTCTCGATTTAAATATTCAGGACCTTCGTAAGTTAATAAACCAGGTCACGCTTGCCGCATCGACGGATGACGCCAGACCTGTCCTCACAGGCGTGCTTGTCGAGGTCGAGGGGAGCGAGATGACATTTGCTGCCGCAGATGGTTTTCGCCTATCTGTGCGCACGGCTACCCTATCGTCCTCCGCACCAGAACCCATCCATGCCATCATCCCAGCCCGCGCCTTAAATGAGCTTGCCCGGATCATCGGCACCAGCGACGACAGCGTCACGATGACGATGCCACCCAATCGCGGTCAGGTGATCTTTCGAGCGAAGGATGTCGAAGTTGTCTCGCAACTAATCGAAGGTACCTTCCCGGACTATCGCGGGATCATCCCCGCCAACCACGTGACCAGAACGGTACTGCCTACTTCGGCTTTCCTCAAAGCGTGCAAAGCGGCAGACATCTTCGCTCGTGAAGCTGCGCACTCCGCTCAGTTGCGGGTTACCCCTGGCACCGATCTCGAGCCGGGTACTGTAGAAGTTTCAGCCACCTCAGCAGAGACGGGCTCGAATGAGACCACGGTTGACGCTACAATCGAAGGAGATCCCGTTGAGATCGCCTTCAATGTCCGCTTCCTCGTGGATGTCTTGAGTGTTATCGACACACCCAACGTCGCCCTTGAGACAACGGGTCCCTCTGCTCCCGGTGTCATACGCCCTGTCGGACAGGACGATTTCCTGCATGTGATCATGCCCATGCATCTGGGTCGCTGATCCGAAAAGTTTTTCGCCCTTTTCTCGCCTTTCAATTGTCACAATAGGAGCACATTGAATTTCCCCCTTCCCTGCGTATTCGTTAATCTTCCGGGTAGAATATGAGCAATCGTCGACAAAAGCGGTCTGCTTAAATGTCACTTGACCCAACTCGTTTTCCAAAAGTCCTTACCCTTTATCTCTCCCTGAGCCAATACCCCTTGCTCGCGCCTCGTATTCGAGAGCGAATGCGTAATGAGCTCTTTGCTCGCGGCGTGATCGATCGGGAGGATTTTGAAGACGAAGTCCGGGAAAAGGCGGTTCAATCCCAGATCCGCGAAGGAATATCCGATCCTCTGTCCGAGGAATCATCAGAGATGTGGACACAGCGCAGCACTATTGTTCGGGATAATCTGACGGATTTTTATTTTGCATACAACCTCCCCCGTGATCTCTTTGAAGATCTCGTTAAAGAAACTCTCTCCGGCAGGGTGCCCGTCGAGGAAATCCTGCTAAGCATCCATCCCGAACTTGCCCCATGGGATATGCTGTTTGCTCAAGGTGAAGCTTATGAAAATCTACCCCCTTTAGAACGCGCGCGTGTTGAACACCATCTTATGGAAATCAAAGTGGTGCTCATCAAAGCCATGATCAGTGATCATTTGGAATATCTCGCCATCGCGCGAGATTGGTTCGATATCAGCGATCTTCAGTTCATTCGCGCGCGTAGAATTGGGAGAGGGAAAATCGGCGGAAAAGCTGCCGGTGTCATGCTGGCGGAAGCCATTTTGCGCAAATCGTGTGGAGCCGAGTTGCGTAAAACGATTCGGACCCCTCGTTCTTGGTTCCTCGGCGCGGATGTCTTCTACCAATTCAACCAAATTAATGGATTGTTTCGCTACGCGAATCAGAAATATAAACCCGAAGCCGAGTCTCGAGCCGACCATCCCGCCATACAAGAAGAGTTCCTCGATGGAAGATTTCCAGAAGAAGTTGCCGAGGCGCTGCGAGGCATCCTTGCTGAAGTCGATAAAGCGCCCCTAATCGTTCGATCCTCGAGCCTTCTCGAGGATTCATTTGGAACCTCTTTCGCCGGCAAATATGAGACCCATTTCTGCCCCAATCAAGGATCTGAACAGGAGAATCTCCGCGATCTCTGTCACGCAATCACGAAAGTGTATGCAAGCGTCTACAACCCCGATGCACTTCTCTACCGCCAGAGAGTGGGTTTAACCGACTATGATGAACGCATGGCGATCCTGATCCAGGAAATCCAGGGCCGGCGCAGTGGCCGTTACTTCTTGCCGGACGCAGCTGGCGTTGCCTTTTCCAGGAATCAATTCCGTTGGAGTCCGAGAATTGATCGCAATGCTGGCTTCCTGCGTATGGTCTGGGGACTAGGAACCCGCGCGGTAGAACACCTAGGAAGTGATTTCCCCAGATTGGTGGCACTCAGCCACCCAGATTTACGACCTGTGTCTACGGCTCAAGAGATCCGACGCTACTCACAGGAGGAAATCGACCTCATCGATCTGGAAGGCAATGCTTTTTGCACCTTGCCGGTGGCTAATGTTATAGGAAGGTCGACACCGAATCTGCGCTTAATCGCTCAAGTCCACCAAGGAGATCAACTTCAGGATCTCGTGGGCGCCCCCGTAGGTACCGCCGCAGACGCATTCGTCATCACCTTTGATGGACTTCTGCGCCGGACGCCGTTCGCCGATAATATGAGAACTATTCTGTTAAAGTTGGAGGCAGCGTACGGCCGCCCCATTGATTCTGAGTTTGCTGTGGTTGTAGAGGAATGGCAGAAGGGTCAACCAACTCCGGTGATCATCATTCTCCAATGCCGACCTCAGAGCCACCTCGAATTTGAGCAAGTTGAGATTCCAGCGGATATTCCTTCAGAAGACCGTGTATTTGTCGTCAAGAACATGGTTCCCGATGGAATTATCTCGGATATCCGCTATGTTGTGTATATCCAAGCCCGTTCATACGCCAAATTACCCTCCTCGTCCGCAAGAAGGGAGGTCGCCCGTTTAATTGGACGAATCAATACTCGCCTTAAAGATAGCACTTTTATATTGATTGGCCCCGGGCGATGGGGGAGCAACAATCCAGATCTCGGAGTCCCCGTGACTTACTCGGACATCTATAACTCAAGAGCATTGATCGAGATTGCTGAGGACGTCAAAGCCGCTGAGCCCTCATATGGAACTCACTTCTTCCAGGATCTTGTTGAAGCCAATATTTATCCATTGGCGCTTTCCTTTGATGATGTGGGCGTAGAATTTAATCACGGGTTCTTCGATGGGAGCGTGAATAAGCTTGATGCGCTCATGCCTGAAGAATCCCGGTGGTCAGAAACGGTTAAAGTTGTTGAGGTCTCCACGGAAACTTCGGGAGGGCTTCTTCAACTGGTCATGGATGGTGATGGGGGCGAAGCCGTCGCTTATATCGAGCACGCACAAGGGGATTGAGATAACAGCCCCCTCAGAAAAGTTTCCACCACGAACTTGACTTGTCTCCAGAATTCCAGCCATGTTCCCCGACAAGAGGCACAAAGGCCACGGGCACAAGTTGCTCGCGCACCAACTTTCTCCCTATCCTTCGCCATCGTTCAAGTACTTGTCCATAACGGCTGCCGACGGGAACGACGAGACGACCGTCCACAGCGAGCTGTTCTTTCAGCGGTTCTGGAATTTCTGGCGCCGCTGCGGTGACGATGATGGCCTCATAGGGCGCGTAATCAGGCAGCCCTCTCGAACCATCCCCTTCCTCAACGTACACATTCTCTATACCAAGTTCCGATAAAATATTTTGTGCCTTACTCGCCAGCGCGGGAATGAATTCTACTGAATATACCTTTTTAACAATATGCGCCAGAATAGCTGCCTGATACCCGGAACCCGTACCTATCTCAAGAACTGTCTCATCCCCGGTTAACTCCAATAACTGCGTCATGAGAGCAACGATGTAGGGCTGGGATATTGTCTGGCCATCTCCAATCGCGAGGGGCGCATCAATATATGCAAGATGTCTTTCTTCGGGGGGCACAAACAGATGTCGTGGTGTCTTCAGCATGGCGTCGAGAACTCGTTCATCGGAGATATCTCTTGGAGCGATTTGTTCTCTTACCATGCGCTCTCGCGCGGCTGTGTAATCTGTTTTATCACTCATCTCGCCTCTCCTAGATTATACGGCGAGCTTTCCAAGACACAAAAAACTCACCCGAATTTAACATCGAGTGAGCTTGATGCTTCATGGAGCATTTTACCATCAAGCGAAACGTTCTTCCTTCCAAACATCTGCTTCATTGTGATATCCTGCTTGCTCCCAAAAGCCCTTCTTGTCTTCGGGTAAAAACTCCAACCCGCGAAGCCACTTTCCACCCTTCCATAAATAAACGTCTTTTAACTCTCCTCGACCCGGAATTGCGCCAACCACACCACGCAGTGGAAAACCGTGATCGGGTGTTATCGGTTCTCCCGCGTGGTGTGTTGCTAAGAGAAAGTTATCTGCGAGCGCTATCGTGATTGGAAGATTTGAAGTGAAGCCGTATTCGCAATGCTGGACCACATACTGAGCCGATGGCTTTAAATTAATCCAGCCCTCGTCAATAAGCGTGTGCAGGGATACGCCTTCCCATTCGGCGTCAAACTTGCTCCACCGAGTGACACAATGGATATCCATTATTAGCTTTGTTTTTGGCAACTTCTGGAACTCTTCCCAGGTCCAGGTGCCCTCGCTCTCGACCTCTCCCCAGATGCGGAAATCCCATTCGGTTAGATCAAAAGTGGGGACCGGACCATAATGCAATACAGGAAACTTTAACGTTAATGACTGCCCTGGAGGCAAACGACCCTCCTCGCTCATCTGGAATTCTGCTTTGCGCCGATCACCAGATCCTGATCCCATGTGGGCATCCTCCTAAATCGAGGAAATTATATCAACACTAGATTACAAATAAATATCTCTAGGAGATACAAAGATGGCCGATCAAGTTAATCGGGGACTATTGTGAACTTCAACCTGCTTTCGATTCGCTTGCGGGTATAAAGACCAACTCTATATCCTTGGTTCCGGTCTGCCTAAGAGCTATTGAAAGGGTCGGATGATTAGCCCAATTATTCTGCTTCGAATCTAATTATTCCCATCCCGAGTTCGATGTATAAATCGGCAGCATCCTCTCCTTGGTCGTAATCCAAGGATTCATAATAGTCGCCTGCGCGCGTGTATCCCGCGGGTGAATCAACATAACCTAGCCCAACACTCGCCCGATAACGAACCTCCAGTCCCTCTGGGATGATGACAAGCAAGTCCCCCATTCCTCCTTTGATGTCTCCTCTAAACTGGCCGCTTCTTGGCAATCGAATAACAGTCTGGCCCAACCCCATGCTGGTTGTGAATGACTCAATCTCCTGATTGGTAAGGTCCAATTCGGTCTTTCCCAAACCTATATCGGTATTGAGATCTATTACCAGGGTCGGATGGAGGGTAAAATCCCAGGATGGCTGTGTGCTCCATCTCCCAAGGGCGGCCATGATAATGGCTCCTTCTGACTGAAGGGACACGCTTGCGGGATCAGCTTGCAGTTGAACAGTCTGCGTAACATGCTCTCCAGAAAATGGGCGCACGTATCCGGATACGAGATCTTCTCCTGCCGCTCTCTCCGCGCTGACGCGTAAATAACCTGCTGCAGGTTTAAGTTGCACCATCGCTTTGCTCACGCCTGCGCTTGGTATCCGGATTTGCTCCCCGACTTGCGCCGGACTATGGGCACCGGTTTCAAGCACATACACGCCTCCTACAAACACCGCAAGGACGATGATAAGGACAAACAGAGTTCCCCAAACAGATCGTCGACCGATTATCAAATCCAGACCGACTGCTATGAGGAGCAACGGCCAAAGCGAGATGATGACGTCCCACATCGTGGTCGTGATGATCCCAAGATAACCAAGTAAGAAGACAATCCCCAATCCTATTAGGATCAGGGGTCCGACGATGCCGCTTTTTCGATAGCGCTTCATTCTCTCATGCTCCACTTTCTCGTTGAATCTACTTCTGGGTTTATCCCCGCGAAGTTGACTCAAGCGCAATTCGCAGCAACCCGATTATTCCAGCAGCGATCAACAACAGTGATAGGACAACCCCCGATAACAATCCGCCGCCAAAAATCGTGCCGAATATCGCGAATAATACCAGGCTTAGAACCACAAGCCAGCTTCCATTATGGAAGGCGCTGCGCCCTTCGCTATTAAGCAGTCCAGCCACAATGAAACCGATCCCGACAAATCCTGGAATAAGGGTCCACGCATATTCCCAAGTTTGACCCTTCCCTGTGACGCTCTGCCAGTACAGCAATATGCCGATGCCTCCCACAATACATGCAGGTACAGCGAGCGAAGGTACATGCATCGCAATCCCCAGTATCAACAGACCTATCCCTGCGGCGATCATCAGAACCGGCCAGATCTGTTCTGAGTTTAACCAGTCAAAGTATGCAGGCCATATCTGTGAAGCAAGGATTAATCCCCCGATGACGATGAGGATAATGCCCACTACCAAGCTCTGTCTGCGTCCGATCATCTAAAAACCCTTCGAAAACAACGCCGCGATTTCTCGCATCAATGCCCATCCCCAATACACCTTCTATTACCACCCGGATTGGATTCTGCTGTGCCCTTGTAAGTGGTGGAGATTGTGCTAATATTGTAATTAGATACTCTTCTAACTATTTAGAGGTTCCTACAATTGACTGATAATGCGCTCCGATTCTTTAAAGCCCTTGCAAATGACAACCGCCTGAAGATACTCGGGCTTCTCGCTCAGCAGGAATATACCGGAGAAGAGTTAGCGACCATTCTGTCCATCCAACCCGCAACGGTGTCCCACCACCTTGCGCGCCTTGCTGAAATCGGTTTGGTGAGTGCGCGCGCCGAGGGTTATTATAGTGTATACGCATTAAGCGCCAAGCGTTTGCGAACACTATCGGATGAGCACCTTTCAACAGATGCCTTTATCCGCCTGACCAACGATCTTGACCTGCAAGCCTACGAGAACCAGGTTCTTCATGAGTACATCCGGCCGAACAACCATCTCCAGAAAATACCCAATCAAATAAACCGCCGCAAGATTATCTTAGCTCACATCGTCCGCGGCTTTAAACCCGGAGTGCGCTACTCAGAAGGACAAGTGGATCGTGCTCTAAGAAAGATTTACGAAGATCCAACAGCGTTGCGCGCCGAGCTACTGGACCAGAAGTTTCTCACGCGTGACGGAGATGGATACTGGCGAGGGAAGCTACAGAGGAGTTCTGGCGCAGGATACGGGATCTGGGACTGATGATGTATGAATGAATTGTTCGCGTGGTTCAATCCCCTTTAAAATCATAAATCCCATCACGCAAGGGCCAAACCCGACTACAATTACCGCACTTCAAACCATCTGCACTTGAATCCAAATCTACAGAACTGCAGGATGGGCAGCGCCAAATTAGATCACCCTTAATCGATTCGGGTTCACCCTCTACCCGGGATTGCACAAAAACACTTGGCGACAATTGCCACCAATTTCCCGTCCATTGCAGCAAAGAATCCAACCCTACCAAAATTCGCAACGGAACAGTTCGCTTGAGAAAACCTGCACGGAAGTGTGAAACCGTCAGCTTTCGTCGGATGCAGAATCCGCTCTCCGACAACCATTTATCTATCACCTCTGGGTGAAAATCATAGTTCAGCTCAGCAAATTCAATCGTATCACGATGAAAAGGGTTCCATTCTTGTTGTCTGGTTACCCATCGTAATATGGCCTTGAAATTCTGCTTGTTCGCATATTCAAGCACGAATATCGCACCCTGCGCGAGGGAATAGTGGATATTTCTAAGTGCATCTCTAGGCTCGGCAAGGTGGTGGATTGTACGGATCATCGTTGCCGCATCAAAAACGGCTGAATCAAACGGCAGCCTATATATATCTGCGGCCACATAGATGTAGCGCTCACTCTCTCCGAGACTAGCCTGCGCTTGTTCAAGCTGAGTTCGAGAATAATCCAGGAGGACGATTTGGTCGAAGCCCGTATAACGCATCGTGTTCCGCCCAGCTCCAGCACCCACCTCTAACAGCCGGGACCCTCTTTTCGGCATGAGCCGCTTGATGGCCACGGCCTCGACCTGGTCCTCGTATTCACGTCCTCCAGCATCCCAAAAGTCCCTTTGATAGGTCGATCCTTCGTAATCACAAACCGGCACTTCTCGCTTATTCATTTGCGGTTCCAGTCGATCTGGATGATGCGCCACACCCGGGAAGAATTATCGCTCTCCAAATCACCATCAGTCCTAGCCAACAGTGCATAGCCCGAACCATTCGTGAAGAATAGGTCAAGATTCATAGCGCGTATCTTCAATCTGCTTTCGCAGTCTTTCGACTTCATCCTCGACGGGTTGTTGTACCTCGCCGCGAAGTCCCCGATAATGTTCTTCTGCTTGTCCCAGCTCGATGGCTGTTGCCCGGCGGACTATGGCCCATTTTCCACAATGTGGGCAACGCTCCAGTTTTCCCGCGATTAGATTGGGCGAGATAAAGTGTCGTGAGTAAGGTAGTGCACACCGGGGACACACAGACCCACCTGCAGCGCTGTAGGCTCCCAGTTTAAACCCACCCTTTCTTCCAGTGAGCAGCGAAGTAATTAATGTCCCTCCAAGTGTGAGCGCAGCCAAACCAATTACCAGCGGGACCACGAATCCTGTCATCTCACTTTTAACAGCATCCGCGTCTATAAATGTGTAGCAAACGAGTTGTGATGTAATCCTTTCGCCATCAGCTAACTCCGCGATCGCCGAGATGCAGTGATCACCCAATGGATAACTTGACGTAGAAAAAGCAATCTTGAAGGGCGCACCCCCTACCTCTCCCATAACTTCTTCATCGATAAAGAACAGGACGTGTTTCACATCGTCCGGCCCATATGCCTCCAGCGAGAAACTGCCCTGGATCCTCGAACCTGCTTTATATCCAAAGTTTTTCCTTATGGACAACTCGAGCCCATCATCGGCTTCTTGCGCCCATCCCTTTTGCGCGAAACCAAAGGACTGGACCAGCAATAATCCCATCGCTAAAACCAATTTACATCGCATCGCTACTTCCAACGAGTCAGAATAGATTCGCGCTGAAACAACCTGACCGCTATAAGAAACGTGACGGTATCTACGACAATCATGGCAAGAGTCATCCAGAGGATGAGCGTTTCATTGATGAAGATTAAGCCTGTCACCTGACCGAAAAACACTATCAAAAGAGGCAGCACCACCAGCATGGAAAGCTGCTCCGCCACGCGAGGGTCTGTGGCGCGAGAAGACACCATCACCGCGACGTTAACTGCAGCGATCGCTAATAGCGGACCCAGCACAAAAACGGCTATGAGCCACACAGGATCAATCAATCGCTCTGCAACTTTCACACTTTCAGAAATCAGCATTGTCCCAAGGGCAAAAATCGTATAACCCATCCACGTAGCTAGAACAGCGGGCACCACCGCCGCAATCGCTTTTCCGGAGAGCAGCTCTAACGTAGTAACCGGAGTAGCGAGGACCGGCTCAAGGGTGCGAGTCGTTTTCTCACCGACAATACTGTAGGAAGCGATGGTGACCGGAATCGCCAGGGGAAGCAGCATGAACAGCAGCATAAACTGGCTGACGATGAAGTACTGGCTACACTCTGCGCCGTTCATATTGCCACACAGCGAGATAAACTCGGTCGGAAGATCCGCAGTCGACACATCTGAAAAACCGCCAAACGTCCGCATGCCATACAGCACAATTAGCGGCAGTGCTGTCATGATCAAAGGCAAGAACGCAACCGTAAAAAGTACGAAGCGATTCTTGAAAACCTCTGCCCAGTCTTTCTGAGCGATCGTACGAATCTTTTTCATATCAGCCACATTGATCCTTTAACAACCTACTACATGCCTCTTTCCCAGCCAATCCTCCAGCTATTTTTTCGCGGGCTCCCTCACCGTATGCAAATATACATCCTCAAGCGTGCGTCGCACCTCACCTACAAACTGAATATCCGCGCCAGCATCGACGAGCGCGCGAACGATCTCCGGGTTATGCTCAACCGGATCATCCAGTGTTACGACGAGTTTATTCTCTATCCTCTCGATGGCATGCACATACGGGAGTTTCATCACGATCTGCGCAAAATCACCTCCGGTCGCCCGAAGGTGAAATACAACTTTGTGATCAAACAATTCTCGTCTCAGCGCCTCTGGTGTATCCAAAGCAAGAAGACGGTTATTGAAAATAGCAATGCGATCACAAAGTCGATCCGCCTCGTCGAGATTATGCGTGCACATGAAAATCGTGCGCCCCTGCTCTCTCAGTTCGCCGATAAACTCACGAATCAAACGCGCAGCTTCCGGGTCCAGACCGCTCGTCGGCTCATCCAGGAACACGACCTTCGGTTCATGCAGCAACGCTCTGGCGATGGCAAGTTTCTGTCGCATCCCTCTCGAGAACGTCCCGGCTTCGTCTCGCCTGCGCTCCCACAAACCGAGCATCCGCAGATAGCGCTCGACCTGGCCGGCAACATCCTCCACCTCATACAGCGTCGCAAAATAGCTCAAATTGCGCTCGGCGCTGAGTCGATCATACAAACCGGGTGATTCCGTCAGTATGCCCACAGATCTTCTAATCTCGTCAGCCTCGCTATCAAGACGATGTCCCGCAACAAGTGCGGACCCATGGGTGGGGCTTATCAAAGCCGCCAACATTCGTAAAGTCGTTGTTTTTCCTGCCCCATTCGGACCCAAGAATCCAAATACTTCACCAGGCTCCACGCTGATGGATAGATTTTCTACGGCGCTAATTTCGCCGAACCTCTTCGTAAGCTCAACTGTTTGAATCATGATCCGCTATCAGCCCAATCTTCCTTACTAGCACATTCTCTCTTCGACCATCTGGATCCTAGCCGTCATCGGTATATCGGGTTTTATTTAGAATCTCTTTTGTAATTTCGTCGGGAGCTCGAGCTGATTCTATCGCAAAACCGCCTTCCGGGTTCCCTGCCTCTTCCTCTTCAGGCCGATGGGGCATCTTGCCCCTCAAGTAAAAAATGCCCCCAAGACTAACAACAGCCATAACGCCCACTAGCGCCTCGACCCAATAGATCCCCCACGTCATCAATCCAACTACAGCGACGGCGTTTACGAGCATGTGCCAGAGTATGGCCACCACAAACCAAAGCATATTTTTTCGCAAGAAAGCCTGGAGCACCAACAAGGACAGGAGGAGCTGTATACATATCGCAAATACTCGTTCCACCGCGCCCAGCATGGCACCAAACCATGGAAGCGACCAGTAGGCATTAATCTGCGCCTCTGCCAGATCCAGTTGTTCCGCCGGAATCACCGTGGAGAGATCGACGCCTTGTATCGCCATGATCTGGACGAAAGCGATGAATGCCAGCATCCCCAACAGGATCGCCTCGATCCCGCCGTGTCCCGCACCGAACATGAGACCCTGCTCCCATGTTCGTGCTTCTTTTGCCCAGGTGCGGTAGGAGATATAACGCGCCGTTTCCTCAAATACACCGGCGGAGAGACCGACGATCAATCCAAACAAAACCAGCCCGGCGCCTTGACCGGCCCCCGTCATCCCCAAGCTCTCCAGCCATGGAAGCAACACGAACTGGTTGAAGGGTATGTGCAGGACCTGTGCGGCAACAAATGTGACGGCGCCGATCAGGTACAATTTCCAGCGCACTCCGAACATGCGAGCAAGAACCCAACCCAGCACGACCGGTATCGCAATCATTAATAGGGCGTTTAACGCGCGCGCGATGACATCCACCAACCACCTCCACTTTCTTTCGAGACAGATTGTTTCAAAAAATCGACGCGATGTTTCACGTGAAACATCCTGACCCACCAATAGAAGTGGAAATTTCCGATCCAATTACTTGCCATCAAGATCTCCAACTCCATGTCGGCATCTCGTCTCCGGATTAAGTATCTGATCTGGCTCCAATAAACCACTATTCACCCTCGCCATAAAGAATATTGTCTACGGTTTCCCCTATTTCCTGTGGGGTATAACCAAGCTGCCGCGTCATCGACACAAAATTTCTTGCAAGGACACGCAGTGGGTCCTCTATACCTCCCTCGTCTTGTCTTTCGTGGCTGGCCATCTGGATAGTTGCCCCTCTTCCTCGCAGCGTTGTCACCAGACCCGCCCGAGCAAGGTTCCGGTAAGCGCGCGCGACCGTGTTGAAGTTGATACCCAGCTCACCTGCCAATGCACGAGTTGTGGGCAATCGATCTCCTGCAGCAAGGTCTCCACTTATTATGAGCCGCTCGATTCGTCCTACAAGTTGGGCGTAGAGTGGCAGGGGGCTGTGGAAATCCAGGGGTTCAAACATGTGTTCATATTCGGTCACAGAATTTGTATTATTGTACATTTGTATGATTGTATGTGAGTATCGCACTCCTTTACGGCCATGTCAAGAAACCTGCGCCACGATCCTTCCCGATATTAGGCGTTTAACGAAGCTCGGATGTTGTAACCGACAACTCCCATGGTAGAATCAAAATGGCAACCGAGTACATGTGATCTGGAGGGAGCCATGGCAAAAGAGATCGGAACATTTGCACTAAAGGCTGGACTCGCTCAGATGCTCAAGGGCGGGGTGATCATGGATGTGGTCACCGCCGAACATGCCCGTATCGCCGAAGATGCGGGCGCAGTTGCAGTGATGGCACTCGAGCGTGTCCCCGCAGATATTCGAGCATACGGCGGCGTCGCACGCATGAGTGACCCTGCTATGATCCTCGAAATCATGGAAACCGTGTCTATCCCGGTAATGGCTAAATGCCGGATAGGTCATTTTGTCGAAGCCCAGATTCTCGAGGCGCTCGGGGTGGACTACATCGATGAGTCCGAGGTGCTGACCCCCGCGGATGAACACCATCACATCGATAAGCACGACTTCAAAGTTCCTTTCGTCTGTGGATGCAGAAATATCGGTGAAGCTCTGCGCAGGATCGGTGAGGGGGCCGCGATGATCCGCACGAAGGGAGAGGCGGGCACCGGGGATGTGGTCGAAGCCGTCCGGCATGCGCGCGATGTCATCGGCGCGATTAGTCATCTCGAGACGTTGCGCGATGATGAATTGATGGCCTACGCAAAGGATATCGGCGCACCCTACACGCTCGTAAAAGAAACCAAGGAATTGGGCCGTCTACCCGTGGTCAACTTTGCCGCCGGCGGCATAGCCACACCGGCAGATGCTGCTCTCATGATGCAGTTGGGCGTGGATGGCGTTTTTGTTGGATCAGGAATATTTAAATCCGGCGATCCGCCTCTGCGCGCTAAAGCCATCGTTGAGGCTGTGACTCATTATGAGAACCCTGAAATCCTCGCTGATATCAGCAAAGGTCTTGGTGACCCCATGGTCGGAATCGGCATTAGCGACCTCCCGGAAACCGAGCGGCTCGCCGGTCGAGGTTGGTAACCACCGAGGTCACTGGTGACAGCCGCATCTGAAAACGACGACCGAATCCGAGTTCGTCGGAACGATCGCGAGATCAAGGACGCAGGTGAGATTAAGGTCTTTCTTCACCGCGCCCAATTCGGTTTCATCGCTTCATCTGTGGACAATCAACCTTTCATTAACTCGAACCTGTTTTGGTTCGACGAAGAAAACCATCGTCTGTACTTCCACACAGCGAGAGAGGGACGCACCAGGTCCAACATCGAGGCGAATCCTCGCGTATGCTTCAGCATCGCCGATATCGGCAAATTCATCCCGGCAGACACCGCGATCGAATTCAGCAATGAGTACTTGGGCGTTTGTGTATTTGGCAAGGCACATATCGTAAACAGCGAATCAGAACAGCGCCATGGCCTCGACGGGCTTCTCTCGAAGTATTTCCCTGATTTAAAGGCGGGGGTAGATTATCGATCGATCACAAAAAGCGAGCTTGATATTACCACGGTGTTCGCCATTGACATCGAGTCCTGGAGTGGGAAGAGCAAGGTAGACATCGTATGAAAGTCGGGGTACTGGCGCTCCAGGGCGATTTCGCGGAACACCTTGTGATGCTGCGGAGATTGGGTGTAGATTCGAGGGAGGTTCGGCTCGCGGACGACCTTGATGAACTGGCCGCGTTGATCATCCCTGGCGGAGAGTCGACCACAATCGGCAAACTCGCTACAACGTATGGGCTCATCGATCCCTTGCGCAATTTTGGAAAGAAAAACCCGATATGGGGAACTTGCGCTGGTGCCATTTTTCTTGCACGAGACGCACACGGGAATCAACCTTTGCTAGAGCTCATGGACCTCAAAGTGTCAAGGAACGCCTTTGGCCCTCAGGTCGAAAGCTTCGAGATCGATCTCATTATCCCCGCACTCGAGCACCCCGAAACCCCATACCACGCCGTTTTCATTCGTGCTCCTTTGATTGACGAGATCGGGAAGGACGTGGAAGCCCTTGCGAGAATACCGGATTCAGAAGATCATGGTGGGAAGATCGTCGCTGCGCAAGAGGGACGCTTTCTGGCAACCAGTTTTCATCCGGAGCTCACAAAGGATATTAGATTCCATCGTTATTTCTTGGACTTCGTTAGAGATCAAATTTAGATGATTCGTTCTTTTGATTGGCGTGATCTGGCCCTACTTCATCGAATTCGCAACCGTGGTATCTGTATGGATTCGCAATTGGCCCATACGAGCGGCGCGCAGGCCATGCAGAGTGCGTTGCGCGATGCGCTTGCTTTGCATCGCAATGCGTGCACCTTCGTGCTCCGACCCGAAAATGGGGAGGACGATTCTTTGATCGGTCAATTCCAGATCTATCCAGAGCGCGATTATGCTCGCTTGACCTTCCTGGGGCCTCGCGAATCAATCTCGGAGATTCATGGAATCCGTCTTCTCGAGGCCTTGGCAGGTGCTGCCGGTCGGAGCGGGGCGCTTTCCATCATTGCCGAAATTGATGAAAAAGATGACGCCCTCGATGGTCTTAGAAAAGCCGGTTTTGTCATCTTCGCTCGCCAACGTATTTGGCGGTTGGACACTCCAGGCGAGCTGAATAAAACCTCCCATCAAAAAACATGGAGGAAAGAAAGGAACGAAGATGAGAACGCAGTCCTCCATCTTCACATAAACCTCATACCATCACTCGTGCAACAGGTGGAACCTCCCGGACTCCGGGATAGAAACGGACTGGTGTATTGGGACGACGATGAACTGCTAGGCTATTTTCACATTCGTCGTGGATCGAGAGGGTTTTGGGTGCAGCCCTATTTTCACCCTGCAGCAGTTTTAAGTGATTCGCTCCTGTCTGCTGGTTTCGCAGAACTTACCGCCGGAGAATCCAAGCCGCTCTTTGTATGTGTCCGCTCATATCAGGGTGGAATTGGCGGCACACTGGAAAGATTGGGTTTCGAACAATGCGTTGACGAGGCTGTCATGGTGAAGAGATTAGCAAAACCCATCACTCAAGAATCGCATCACGCCATACCGGTGCTTAATGGGACGCGACCCGAGCCTACGGTGCCATTTATCCCATTTCGTGCAGCAAGGCACATCTCTCATTCCGAACGCGAATTATGAAACGCAGACGAATTACGGATAACTTGAGCGACCTGCTTGGAGTGCTGCCGCCTGAGATCACCCGGAAACTGCAAGAGATCGGACGGTCCGACGAGTTACTCGAAGTCATTCTGGATTTAGGCAGGGTTCCTACAGCTCGATATACCGATGGTGAGATCACGCTCATTGAAAGCGATGTCACACAGGACGACATCGATTATGTTGTATCTCATATAGGAGAGTTCGACGCCGACAATCGCGGGGGACTCGAACGAACACTACATCGCATCTCCGCCATCCGCAATCGACATGGAAAAATTATTGGCCTGACTTGTCGAGTGGGTCGAGCCGTCTTTGGGACGATTGAGATCATCCAGGATTTCATCACCGGCGAAAGCAGCATCCTCCTTCTAGGGCGACCTGGCGTAGGCAAGACGACCATGTTGCGCGAGGCTGCTCGCATCCTGGCTGAGGAAAAGCGTGTCGTCATCGTCGATACTTCCAATGAGATCGCAGGCGATGGAGATGTCCCTCATCCCGCAATTGGGCGTGCCCGACGGATGCAAGTGCAAGAACCTACACTGCAGCACGAGGTGATGATAGAGGCGGTAGAAAATCATAATCCCGAAGTGATCGTTATTGACGAGATCGGGCGCGAGCTGGAGGCGGTTGCAGCAAGGACAATCGCCGAGCGAGGTGTCCAATTAATTGGCACCGCACACGGGAACACGCTTGAAAACCTGCTCCTAAATCCCACCCTTTCTGACTTAATCGGAGGAATTGAATCAGTCACGTTATCCGATGAAGAAGCCAGAAGAAGAGGCACGCAGAAAACAGTTCTCGAGCGGCGAGCGGCGCCTACCTTTGATGTGCTCATTGAGATCCAGGATCGCGAGAGGCTCGCGATTCATCATGACGTCTCCGCGGCGGTAGATGCGATGCTGCGCGGTCGTGCGCTCCCACCGGAACTTCGATATCGCGATGATGATGGGGAAGTCAAAATCGAAACGCAGCCTGCGCCAACTTCGCTCGGACGCACTGGCGATATTGGGTATCGTCGTCAGACTGCATTACCTACGGCGTCCCTAAACGGAGACTCGCTGCCCTACTCCCCTACGCCGCCCAGGCTGCCCACTGCCCCGCTCGCACCGATTCGAATTTATCCCTTCGGAGTTGCCCGTAACCGTCTTCGACAAGCAACTAAGCGTCTTCGGGTGCCCGCAGTATGGACTGAAAATCTCGGAGACGCTGAGGTGCTGGTGACGCTCAGGTCATATTATCGTAAAAGGCAAAAAGCGATCCGGGATGCGGAGAACCGACGGATGCCCATCTACGTGCTTCGCTCTAACACGGTCAGCCAGATGGAAGGCTTTCTCTCAGAACTGTTCAATCTTCAATCGCTCAATATCGACGATCCCAGGATGGACAAGGCTCTGGAGGAAGCCCAGAGCGCAATTCAGAACGTATTGGATGGGGCACGATCCAACGATCTGGCGCCGGCATCAGCCTATGTTCGTCGCTTACAGCACCAGATGGCACGGCAGGCGAATCTGATATCGCATTCCTATGGCAAAGAACCGCGCCGCCGAGTAAGGATCTTCCGAAGTTGAGCCTATTCATCACGTTCGAGGGTCCCGATGGAAGCGGGAAGTCCAGTCAGGCGATATTGCTCGCCGAGTATCTGCGTGGCAAAGGCCACGACATCCTCTTAACGCGAGAGCCCGGGGGGACGGCCATCAGCGACCAAATCAGGAACGTCCTCACCAACCTGGATAACACTTCCATGGACGGGCATACGGAATTTCTGCTTTTTTCGGCCTCGCGCGCTCAACATGTGCGCGAAGTTATCCGACCGCACCTGGAGAACGGTGGGGTTGTGGTGAGCGACCGTTTTTTTGATTCCTCACTCGCCTACCAGGGATATGGTCAAGAATTAGAGTTGGCCATGCTTCGTGAAATTACATTGTTCGCAACAGGTGGGCTCGTTCCAGATCTGACCCTCTTGCTTGATCTACCCTGTGATGTCGGTTTGGATCGCAGGAAGAACGATGGCAGCTGGAATCGACTGGACGCTTATGATCTAGAATTTCACACTCGTGTGAGAGATGGTTACCTCGAATTGGCCGCTGAAGAACCCTCGAGGTGGGTAATCGTAGACGCACTCGTCTCACCTGAAGTCGTGCAAAGTCGAATCCGCCACGCCGTGGATGAAAGACTGCCCTAGTCATATTCTAGGTTTCTTGCGTCGATTTGCCTTCCCGCAATCACATGAATCGGCGTTTTCAAGAGAATGTCATCCTTGTGTGTGTTTGCCTCATCCGAAGTGCAATTTTTGTTTTTAGTCCAGGGAATCGAAACCCCCTTCAGCCCCCAGATCAGGCATAGACTTCTCAATTTCATCCGGGCTTTCGCCCGATTCAAGACGATCTACGACTTCATCGATTTCCGGGGGAATTTCTTCGCCAAACTCACTACTCATCTTACGCATCATGCGCGCCATGGATTTCGGATCTGATTCGTCAAAATCACCCCAACTACTCATGTCATCCAAGGACTCCATTCGAGACTCCTCCGAGCGAGAAAATCTGACCCGGCCGATTATGCGCTGTATATCCCGGCTGTCACAGTTCGGGCAAACTACCTCTTCCACGCCATACTGCTCGTAAGCTTGATGGATAGTCACCCGTTTCTGGCAATTCTTGCATCGATAATCATAAGCAGGCATTTCAACCTCCAACAAATCGATTATACTGAGCATCGCTTGAGGTATCAATATATGTACCAGGAGATGCTCGAGAGACAAAATCAGCCTCTACTAATTGTCATTTCGGGACCCTCCGGAGTCGGCAAGGACACCGTGATTCAGCACATGAAAGAACGGTCACTGCCGTTCCACTTTGTGGTCACCGCAACCAGCCGCCCAAAACGCTCCAACGAAGTCGAGGGTGTCGATTACTTTTTCGTGACTCACAAAGAGTTCACCGAGATGATCGAGACCGGTGAGCTGCTCGAGCACGCCGTCGTGTACAAAGACTACAAGGGAATCCCAAAGAAGCAGGTTCACGAAGCTCTTGCCTCGGGCTCGGATGTAGTTATGCGAGTCGATGTTCAGGGTGCTAAAACCATCCGCGGGTTGTATCCAGAAGCCCTATTAATTTTTCTTTCGGCACAGTCCGAGAATGAACTCATCCAACGCCTGAAAGCCCGTCGGACTGAATCCCCTGAGGACCTCCAGGTTCGCATTTCGAAGCTGCAGGATGAGTACACCTACATCAGCCTTTTTGATTACTATGTAATTAACGCTGACTCACAACTCGATACGACAGTCGATGCCATCCTCGCGATTATTCAAAGTGAGCACCATCGCACGGTACCGAGAGTATTAAAACCGTGAGCGACAACGCACCAACCCAAATCGAAGACCCACAGCGCCCCAGAAGGCCGAGCCTAAACGAGCGGATACGTCAAACGCCCGGAACGTTCTCGCTGATCGGGGTCACGCTGTTCTTCTTCCTTAGCCAGATGGTTTCGGCTCAACTCATTGGCTACGATTGGGTACTGGAAATTAGCGTGAAATCCAAACCAGATATCCTTGCCGGGCAATTTTGGCGCATCATCAGCCCCATGTTTGTACACGTAGGGATCACCCATATTTTCGTCAACATGTATTCATTGTACGTTATTGGTCCACCGGTCGAACGCTTCTTCGGAACCGTCCGATTTCTTGTCATTTACTTTCTGTCTGGGATCGGCGGCGTCGCCCTGAGCCTTGCCTTCAGCCCATCACCGTCAGCCGGTGCATCAGGAGCGATCTTCGGTCTCCTCGGTGCATTAGGGGCCTTTTTATTCATCCATCGAGGTCTTTTTGGTCGTATGGGACAGCAGCAATTACGGCAGATCGTCGTCGTCGCAGTTCTCAACCTGGTTATTGGATTGGCTCCGGGCATTGATCAGTGGGGACACTTTGGCGGATTTGTCACTGGTATTGCGCTCGCCGCGTCAATTGGACCCAGATATGAGCGCAGCCAAGACACACTGGGACAAACCGCCATGGTTGACACCCGTACCTGGCAAAGCGTGCGACCGGACGCCATCCTCGCAGGCGGGATAGTTATTATCATCACCTTCATCGCAATATTCATTATCTAATTGTAAGAATTCGGTGTCCGTTTAGATATTGAGCTTGCCCATCTCTCGATTGGGTTTTCCCCCGGGTATTAGATGTGCTCACCGAGAATTGACGCACATCTCCGGGTCCCGATATAATCTTTGTCTCCAGGTCCATACGCCTGAACGGAGGAATACGAAACGAATGGCTCGCAAGGAAAAAGATCGGATCTACGATATCACTTTTATTGGCGCTGGTCCTACAGGTTTGTTTGGCGCCTTTTATGCTGGTCTTCGTGAGATGACCGTCAAAGTCATCGAGGCGCTTCCCCAGCCCGGAGGGCAACTGCTCGCCCTCTACCCGGAGAAGATGATCTACGATACCCCGGGTTTTCCTGAAGTACGGGCCAAGGAACTTGTCGATCGCCTCTCGCAGCAAGCCATGATGTGGAACCCAATCATGGCCTATGGGGAACGCGCCTTAAAGATAAGCTCGGCCCCTGCCAACGATGACCACGGTGAATTGATCTGGACGATCGAGACCGATAAAGGACAACACTTATCTCGTGCCATCGTCATCACTGCGGGTATCGGAGCATTTCAACCCATAAAGCTAAGCAACGAGAGTATCGACCGCTTCGAAGAAGCCGGAGTCGAATATCTTATAGGCGACATCGATGCATACTCGGGGAAGCGCATACTCCTTATCGGAGGAGGGGATAGTGCGGTTGACTGGGCTCTTGCGCTCGAGCCCGTTGCCAAGGAAGTGACGCTCATTCACAGACGTGAGGGGTTTCGTGCTCACGATTCATCCGTAAACATGCTTTTTGAATCATCGGTCGACACGCGGATATTCTACGAATTGCGCGAGCTGCAGGGCAAGAAACAAGTCGAACGAGCCGTGATCTTCGACAACAGAACCGATGAGGAGTTTGTCCTCGATGTCGATTCTGTGATTTTAGCGCTTGGATTTAAAGCCGATCTTGGACCGATAAGGGAGTGGGGGCTCAAGACAATCGGGAGACGCTATCTCCAGGTGGACAGTAAAATGGAGACCAACCTTCCCGGTGTTTTTGCCGCCGGAGATCTGGCGCTTCAGGAGGAACTGGACCCCTTGAATCTCATCGTCATTGGTTTCGGTCAAGTCACGGTTGCGGTGAATTATGCCTATACTGTCATTAAACCTGGCGGCAAGGTCTTCCCAGGTCATTCCAGTGAGAGATTGGCAGATTCGTAACGCAACACCCACAAATTCAGGCGAGGGAAATCCCCTGCACAAGGTTTAGATAATATGAAGGTAGGTCTTTGCTGGTTACGCGAGGGTGGACGTTGTTCTACAGATTAGAGTTTGGATGGTCTTCCTTGGATCCCTCCAGCTCTCGATCCAATTGGTCAACATCACCTTCAGAGGGAGATTTATCCTTTGCCCGACGCGGCCAGTAGAGAACCAGCCCCACGATACAGAGAAACACACCCAGAATCAAACCCGTTACTTGAACCGGCCCGAATATAACAAGCGGCATACGGTGGGCGCCGACGCTGATAAAGTCGGCAAGAGATGCAACGCCCGTGATCACAAATCCCGTTGCGATCAATCGAACCCCTATATCGGCGCGTAACGAATTTGGCTTGGCATTACGAATTACTCTGACCGTTGAATATGCCGCAGAAAGAAGAATCCCAAGCCCCACGAGCCACACACCGATTTGTACAAAACCGACCGCTTGGCTGCGATTCATGCCGATCAAATCGGGTTGGATACCAATGAGGAAGATTAATAATCCGATCAGAACGATCGTCATCCATCGACGGGCCCACCTAACCTGGGCGGGCTTTAAGGGATCTGCTGGCATTCTAGATTTATACCCCCGGTAGTCCGAGTCGTAGTGTCCTCAGCCAGTTTTCGCGTAGAATCGCTTGGATGTCGGATTTGCTATATCCGAGATTGGCAAGTTCATTGCCAATTAACCTCAGGTCGGCCACGCTGTCAAGGTCTCGAGGTGTATCCTCAAGTCCAAAACCACCATCAAAATCGCTCCCGATACCCACGTGATCTGCGTTTCCTAGAATCTGGCAGACATAATCCATGCTTGCCGCGACATCTATGAGCGAGACCCTCTCACCCCCGCTTGAGGGGGTCCAGCCATCTTTAAGGAACGGGTTGTAGAGTACCGTGCCGATTACCCCTCCTCGCGAGGCAATCTCTCTTATCACAACATCACTCAAGTGCCTCTCGTGAGGAGCGCGGCTGGGTACCCGAGAGAGTGGGTTGCTATGGGACGCGATAACAGTCCCGGGATAATGATCAAGCGCTTCGAGTGCCCCTTCTTCGGACAAGTGGCTCAGATCCAGGATCATGCCCAGTTTCGCCATCTCATCCAAGAGTTTGTACCCGGCAGGCGAAATAGGTCCGGGTTCCTTCGTGCCACCCGCATATAGCGTCCTCGACCACGACAAACTAATGATGCGCAAACCCCTCTCGTGCCATTCGTGAACCTCGTGTGGCTTCCGAATCGCGTCCGCACCTTCCATCAACAGAACCAACCCCACCGCTGGAGCATCAACCGATGCTTCCCAATCTGCAACCCTGGTCTCGAGCTGCTCAAGATTAGAAATGATTTGAAATTTGTCGCCGTTTTCCCTGGTGAGCGTGTGGTAATACTCGACGCTTTTTAGAAAGATCTGACGTGCGCCATCGGAATCGTCATAGCAATATGTGTCCCATTCGCCATATTTGTGACGGCGTGGCGCGGCAAACAAAGTTGCAAACACGATGCCAACGCGCCCCCTAACCCAATCTGGGTATCCGAGCATCGTCTTCCCGTTGTGGGAGGGCACATCGGTCGATATTTCACTCGCACGCGTATCCTCAACCGCGCGGGTGTAATCCCTGCCAAAGGTCAAAGCGTTCCATGCGAGGTCAGCATGAGCGTCCACGATCATCGTTGAGCTTAAATCTCCGCACATATTCGGCGCCAAAACTCATCACGCTCCCCAGGCAAAAAGGGGCGATACAACTTGATGCGATGCGCTAATCCGGAATACTTTTCCTTCAGCGCTCCTGAGGTGTCCTCTTCGGGCGCGACCACAGCAAACTGCCCCAGCATCTCATCCGTAACCAATGCGGGCATCGAATCCCATGCCCGCCTTCTGGCCATCGCCGAAAGCTGTTCGGCGACAGCCCCCCATCCATGAAGCGCCATCACCCTTCGATACGAGGGCGTGGAGGCATAGAAAGCAATCTGGGATCGAACGAACCGCTTCTCCTCCTCATCGTTGACCACGAATGCAGAGATCGTCAATGGCACATCGTTCAATGAGCGCTGCGTGCGATCTGCACCTTCCTTGATTGCCGGTATGACTGTCTCGCGCAAGTAACGAACTGTGTGGAGGGGATGTACATGAAAACCATCCGCAATCTCACCAGCAAGTCGACACAACCCGGGATTCACACCGGCGATGTGGATGGGTATTTCGGGGTGCTCAATTGGACCAGGATTAAAAAATGGGCTCATCAGGGTTAATGTGTAATACTCGCCCTTGAAATTGAGCTCCTCCCCTTGCTGCCATCTTCCCCAAACTGCTCGAATACCTGCGATGAGCTCCCGAAATTT
>SDBS01000052.1_pt1 | contig 82036 bp, 67 predicted proteins | sample 2277091 | NCBI WGS metagenome assembly SDBS01 (sample SAMN10404972, study PRJNA504765) | marine sediment metagenome | isolation source: marine sediment core GS10_PC15, 163 cmbsf | place: Arctic Ocean: Southern Knipovich Ridge | collected 2010
GTCACCATGTTCTTGATATAATCCGCATGCCCAGGACAATCAATATGCGCATAATGCCGTTTCTCCGTCTCATACTCTATGTGCGCTATCTGTATCGTTAATCCGCGTTCCTTCTCCTCAGGTGCATTGTCAATCTGATCATAATCAATAAACTCCACCTTATCCGACTTCTTCGCCAATACCTTTGTTATCGCCGCTGTCAACGTTGTCTTCCCATGATCCACATGACCAATCGTCCCTATGTTCAAATGCGGCTTCGTCCGCTCATACTTTGGCTTCGCCATTCCTTTTACCTCCTATTCTCAGATTAAGACTTCTTGTTTTTCCAAAGCCCACGACCAGACTTGAACTGGTGACCCCGTCCTTACCAAGGACGTGCTCTACCAACTGAGCTACGTGGGCGACCTCCTAGCTCAAGAGCGGGAAACGGGACTCGAACCCGCGACAAACGGCTTGGAAGGCCGTTGCTCTACCAACTGAGCTATTCCCGCATACGGCCATGGTGGGCAGGGAAGGATTCGAACCTCCGAAGGATTTCTCCAGCGGGTTTACAGCCCGCCCCGTTTGGCCGCTTTGGTACCTGCCCACACTCGGCATATAAAAAAACATCACCCAAACCAAGCCCTCTCAGGAGACACCCGGTTTGCGCGAATGCCCTATCCGTTCGGTTAAGCCAGCGAGAGGATTCGAACCCCCGACCCGCTGATTACAAATCAGCTGCTCTACCAACTGAGCTACGCTGGCATATTCTCTTCTTCGATTCATCAATTCGAAAGTCTTTTTTTTTAAAGTTGTGTCAGGGATATGCGAAAAAGAGAAAGGTCTACCTCTACACTTTTCCTGCCGGCTCAGAAAAATACCACCGTATTACAAGCTGTATGCTACAGAATTCCAAACCGATTGTCAATAAATATTTGCGGAAAAAATACGGATAAACCATGCCTGCTATGCCTCCGGATGGCATTCCTCAGCGGAAATAGAGATGCGGCAAGGGGTTGGGTAAGAGGCCCGGTGGAAAATCGGGCCTCCGGGGTGTTCGGATCAGCGTTGGTTGTCGGGTGGCCTTTTCCGCGGGGCCTGCTGCCGGGGTTTTTATGATGCTCATGGAATTCCTCCTGTTAAGGTCAAGATTGGGTTTGGTCACGATTTCATCTCCTTTTTGATCTCGTTTTCAAGAAACCTCAGCTCCTCTTCGGTCAGGTCTTGCCAGAGCAATGGGCTGTCATAATGGCCGGGGCCGATTCCTCCGGGAGATGATTCCATGATTCCGCGGAGAGAGGACGCGAGCAGGGCGTTGAACGCTCTCTCGAGTTCCGGATCATCTCCGATCTCGGTAAACACCTGCGCCAGCGTCTCATCTATGGAAAAGGCAACGCCCTCATCCCGGAGGCCCGCTTTCTGTGGCGGCAGGACCAGGACAGCGGCCGCTGCCTGCGCAGGGACAATTCGCCGTCCTGAAGACCTTCTCCTGATACCGGCGGGCCAGCTCCGCGAACGCCTCGACATCTCCTGTCTTGGCCAATCCGACCAGCCGGCTGTCCGAAAGTTCCTCCATGTATCCTTTCCTTTCCCTTAGACACATTGTACCTAAAAGACCTTTGGTGTGTTTGGAAATGTTTCCACCGTCCCCCAATTGATTGACAGGTTCGAGGGGTTGTTGATATTATTCAGACTCATATCCATATATATATAAGGACTGCCTGCATGATCAAACGCTACACCCGCCCGGAAATGGGAGCCATCTGGGAAGATCAGAACCGCTTTCAGAAATGGCTGGACGTGGAGTTGGCCGTGTGTGAGGCCTGGCACGAGCTGGGTGAGATCCCGGCCGATGCCCTGGAGCGGATCATGGACAAAGCCTCGTTCGATGTCGCCCGGATCGATGAGATCGAGAAGACGGTCAAACACGATGTCATCGCGTTCCTCACTTCGATCGCCGATTATGTGGGCGAGGACTCCCGGTTCATCCACCTGGGCCTCACATCCTATGACGTGGTAGATACCGCACTCTCGCTTCTCATCCGCCAGGCCCTGGAAAAGGTGCGGAAAGACCTCAACACTTTCAGGGACGTGCTCAAGGAGCAGGCCCTCAAATACAAGATGACCCCCATGGTCGGCCGGACCCACGGCGTGCACGCCGAGCCCATCACCTTCGGGGTGAAGATCCTGGTGTGGTACGATGAGGTATGCCGCCACCTCCGGCGTGTGGACCAGGCCCTGAAGACCATGAGCTACGGCCGCATCCAAGGAGCCGTGGGGACCTACATCCACCTGGATCCTCAGGTTGAAGTCAGGGCCCTGGCTAAGCTGGGCCTCACACCGGCCCGCGTCTCCACGCAGGTGCTTCAGCGCGACCGCCACGCCGAAGCCCTGTCCGCGTTGGCCCTGATCTGCGCCACGCTGGACAAGATCGCACAGGAGATCCGCCACCTCCAGAAGACCGAAACCCGCGAGGTCGAGGAACCCTTCACAAAGGGCCAGAAAGGGTCCTCCGCCATGCCTCACAAGAAGAACCCGGTCCGGACCGAGCGCATCTCCGGTTTGTCCCGCATCCCCAGGGCCAACCTTCAGGTCGCTCTGGAAAACATCCCGCTCTGGCACGAGCGGGACATCTCGCACTCCTCAGCTGAGCGCATCATCTTCCCCGACAGCTTCATCGTCACGGATTTCCTGCTGGCAGAGACCACCAGCATCGTGAGCAACTGGCAGGTCCACCCCGAACGCATGCAGGAGAATATTGACCTCACGCGCGGCCTGGTGTTCTCACAGCGGGTCCTGCTGGCCCTGACACGCAAGGGGCTCTCCCGGGATGACGCCTATCACCTGGTCCAGCGCAACAGCCTCAAGGCCTGGGACGAGGGCCGGAATTTTCAGGAACTGCTCATGGCGGACCCGGAAATCACAGACAAGCTGACCGCCCGGGAGGTGGAGGACTGCTTTTCCCTCGACCTCTACCTGGACAAGATCGATTATATATTCAATAAGGTGCTGACAGATGAAGATTAGAGTTCTGGTCTCATTCAAGGACAGTGTGCTCGACCCCCAGGGACAGACCGTCAAGAACGCCCTGCACACGCTGGGATACGATTTCATCCGTGACGTACGCCTGGGAAAGGTCTTCGAGCTCGAGCTGGATGGTATCGCCCGGGAACAACTGGAGCAGGTCATCCCGGAGATTTCGAACAAGGTGCTGGCCAACCCCATCATAGAGAAGTTTGACTGGCAGATCATCGAATAAAGGGAAAATCTAAGATGAAATTCGGAGTGGTGGTATTCCCCGGCTCGAACTGTGACTACGACACCCTCTACGCCGTGCGGGATGTGTTCGAACAGGAAGCGGAGTTCCTCTGGCACAAGGACCATGACCTCCGCAGCGCCGACTGCATCATCCTGCCGGGAGGGTTTTCCTACGGCGACTACCTGCGGTCCGGAGCGATCGCCCGCTTCTCCCCCCTCATGCAGGAGGTGCGGGAGTTCGCGCTCAAGGGCGGCCTGGTCCTGGGTATCTGCAACGGCTTCCAAGTCCTGCTGGAACTGGGCCTCCTGCCGGGCGCCATGCTGCGCAACAAGGACCTGAAGTTCCTCTGCCGGCACGTCCATCTCCGTGTGGACAACGCAGAAACTCCCTTCACTCGGGCCGGGGAAGAAGGTCAGGTCCTGCGCATCCCCATCGCGCATTTTGACGGCAACTACTTCATCGACGAGGCCGGACAGGCCGAGATCGGGCGCAGCCGCCAGGCCGTACTGCGCTACTGTGATGAACGGGGCCGGCTCACCGATGAGGCCAACGTCAACGGGTCCCTGGGCCACATCGCCGGCCTCATCAATACACAGGGCAATGTCCTGGGAATGATGCCCCATCCGGAAAGGGCCTCCGAACATCTGCTGGACAGCGAAGACGGGAGGATCATCTTCCGTTCCATCATCGAGCATTTCAAGGAAATCGGGTAGAGAGATATGATAGACGAGCAAGTCATTCGTGATCACGGTCTCACTCGTGAAGAGTATGACCTCATCGTAGAGCTTGTCGGGCGCGATCCCAACCTGACCGAGCTCGGCATCTTCTCTTTGATGTGGTCCGAGCACTGCAGCTACAAGAGCTCCAAGGTCCATCTGAAGAAGCTGCCGGTTACAGGGGAGAACGTGATCCAGGGCCCGGGTGAGAACGCGGGCATCATCGACATCGGTGACGGCCTGGCGGCGGTGTTCAAGATCGAGTCGCACAACCACCCCTCCTTCATCGAACCCTACCAGGGTGCGGCCACAGGTGTGGGGGGCATCCTGCGGGACATCTTCACCATGGGAGCCCGGCCGATCGCGGTCATGGATTCCCTGCGCTTCGGCCCCCTGGACACACCCCGGAACCGGTCCGTCATGGACGGTGTCGTCTCCGGCATCGCCGGCTACGGCAACTCCTTCGGCGTGCCCACGGTGGGCGGGGAAGTGTATTTCAACAAATGCTACTCCCAGAATCCCCTGGTCAACGCCTTCTGCCTGGGGATCGTGGAAAAGGACAAGATCTTCTACGCCAAGGCCGAGGGCAGGGGAAACGCGGTCCTGTATGTGGGATCCAAGACCGGGCGCGACGGTATCCACGGCGCCACCATGGCATCCGCTGAATTCGGTGAGGACCTGGAGGAGAAGAGGCCCAACGTCCAGGTCGGCGACCCCTTCAAGGAAAAACTCCTATTGGAGGCCTGCCTGGAAGTCATGGATCAGGGCCTTATCGTCGGCATCCAGGACATGGGGGCCGCCGGCCTCACGTGTTCCACCACCGAGATGGCGGCCAATGCCGGCCTCGGGATCGCGATCGACCTGGACCTGGTGCCCCAGCGGGAAGAGGGCATGACTCCCTACGAGATCATGCTCTCCGAAAGCCAGGAGCGCATGCTGATCGTAGCGGAAGAGAACCGCGTCTCGGAGGTCCAGGAAGTCTTCGCCAAGTGGGACCTCGATGCCATCGTCATCGGCAGGGTGACCGACGGCGGCCGGCTCCATGTCCGTTTCCACGGCGAGGAAGTGGTGGATATCCCCGTCGATGCCGTGATCAAGCTGTGTCCGGTCTATCAGCGGCGCTACAGCGCCCCAGCCCCCCCCCGGCCTTCGCCCGCGGCAGAGGGCGTTCCCTTGCCTGAAGAATTCAACGCCGCGTTCCTGAAGCTGCTGGGCTCCCCCACCATCGCCGACAAGGAGTGGGTCTTCCGGCAGTATGACCACATGGTGCAGACGAACACCGCGTTCCTCCCCGGGGCCGACGCCGCCGTCCTTCGCCTCAAGGGCAGCCAAAAGGCTCTGGCCATGACCCTGGACGGCAACTCCCTCTACGCCCTGCTGGATCCCCGAACCGGCGGCCAGATCGCGGTGGCCGAGGCCTGCCGCAATCTGGCCTGTGTAGGAGCCTACCCGATCGGCGTCACCAACTGCCTCAACTTCGGCAATCCGGAGAAGCCCGAGATCATGTGGCAGTTCAAGGAGGTGGTGGAGGGCATCGCCGAAGCCTGCCGGATCTTCGAGATCCCCGTGACCGGCGGCAATGTCAGTTTCTATAACGACACCGAAGGAGTGTCCATCCATCCCACGCCCGTCCTGGGGATCCTGGGGATCGTGGACAACATCGATCTGGCCGTTTCACCGGGACTCAAGGGAGAAGGCGACTTGGTCGTGCTGCTGGGAGAGAACCGCGCGGAACTGGGTGGTTCCGAGTACCTCCGGTTCGTGCACGGGCAAGAGGGAGGCCCGCCTCCCAAGATCGACCTTGCGGGGGAGAAGCGCCTGCATGGACTGTGTCTTGACGCCATATCCCGGAGGCTTCTGCGTTCGGCTCACGACATCTCCGAAGGCGGGCTGGCCGTATGTGCGGCCGAGTGTGCGTTCCACAGCGATTCTCTTCTGGGCTGCACCCTGGACCTGGATGAAGACATCCGCACGGATGCCCTCCTCTTCGGGGAGACACAATCCCGGATCGTCGTCACCGCCGCCCCCGAGGATCTGGAGGAACTGCTGAGGCTGGCCGGCCAACACAAGGTGGCGGCCTCGGTCCTGGGAAAGACGGGAGGCGGCCGGATTATCTTCCGCCACCGGGGAGAGACAATGATAGACACAGCGGTTCACGAGGCCTTCACGCGCTGGAAACAGGCCATACCGGAGCACTTCAAGGTCAGGTGATAAAAAGAGTTCGAGGCAGACAGGGGGGGGTGTGGAAGAGAGTGGCACTCTGTGCCGCCTTCCTGCTCTCTCTCTGGATGCCGGCCCACGCGGTCGAGTTCCACCTCAAGTTGGGAGGGGGGGTGAGCTGGTTCCGCCCGATTGATGTCAACCAGGCGGTCCGGGATTGGGTGGAATGGTACGAGCTCGAATCGGCCAATAATGACGCCTGGACCTATCTGGGGGGGAAAACGCCGGAGATCCTTCTCGGGTACACCTTCGAGGGAGAGCTTCAGTTTTTTCTGATCCCCCGGCTGGCTTTCTCGGTCGGCGCCGGTTTTCTCTACGCCGACCTCTCAGCCGAAGACACCGAGATCCGTCTCGATAAACAACAGGGTGTGACACAGATCGTCCAGCCTCGGACACTGAGCGCTTTGCCCCTTATTTTCTCGGTCTACACTTACCTCCCCCTGAACGAACGGTTCCGTGTCTACGCCAAAGCCGGCGCCGGGAAGGTATGGGCCAAACACATTGAGCGGGAAGGTTCCAAGAGGGAAACGGGCAAGAATTTCAACTACTCACTGGAAGAGAACGCCTCGGCCAGAGGTCCCGTGTATCAGGCCGGCCTGGGTCTGGATTTCGCCTTGGAATCCGGTGTGAGCTTTTTCCTGGAGGGCTCCCACCGCTGGATGCGAGTAAGCGGCTTCAGCGGAGAAACCGGCGAGGGGGAGACCGGTACCCTGTACCATTTCGAGGAGCTGTCCCCGGACCTGGGTTTCTGGCAAGCGAAGAACCGCCTCTTCACAGAGCCCCCGGTGGGCGAGAACATCCGCTCTGTCAGGGAAACCGAGGTGGATTTCAGCGGCTTTTCGCTTATCCTCGGCATAGCTATTAGGTTCTAGGGGATGTGTGGAGTTTTTTCCCGAGTCGGAAGACCCACCCAACCTCCCCATGCTGGTTGAGAATATCTCCCTGAGCCGGAGGACCCGCCCAACCACCCCATGTGGCTCAATGAGACATCCCTCACCCCTGCGCCTCTATATATATAAGGAAAACGTGGACAAGCGGTCGAGTCTTTTATAAACTGGAAAAAACCATTACAAGGAAATGAATCCATGAGCGAAGACGTGTTTCGCAGCCCCAGGAAACGGGGACGGATCGCCGTCTTTTTGTCCGGGCGGGGATCCAACTTCATGGCCATCCACCAGGCGATCGAGGCCGGCGAGATCAATGCCGATGTCGCCCTGGTATTCAGCAACAAGAAAGAAGCGCCGGGCTTCCTCTTCGCCCGGGAGCATGGCCTGGAGACACTCTACCTGAAACCCAAAAGCTTCCCCGACCGGGAGTCTTACGACCAGGAGATCGCCCGGGAGATCGAGGCCCGGGAGATCGACCTGATCGTCCTGGCCGGCTACATGCGCATCCTCACCGCCCCCTTCTGCGAGCGGTTCCTCCTCCGGATCATCAACATCCATCCCGCCCTCCTTCCCTCCTTCCCCGGACTGCATGTCCAGCAGAAAGCCATCGACTGGGGCGTGCGGTTTTCCGGGGCGACCGTCCATTTCGTAATCCCGGAAGTGGACATGGGGCCCATCATCCTCCAGACTGTGGTACCGGTCCTGCAGGACGACACCGAAGAAAGCCTGTCCGCGCGCATCCTGAAGCAGGAGCACAAGATCTACCCCGAGGCTGTCAAACTCTTCTTCGAAGGCCGGGTAGAGGTGCGGGGCCGGAAGGTGTTCATCCTGGATTGATTTTGCCCGCCTCGCCTCCGGAGGGCGCTCCTCATCTGTATGCCTGATGTCTTCGTTTCCTTGCCATTTGCTCCAGACTTGTGTCACAATATGACGCTCATTTTCTCTGAATTAAGGTTAGGATAATGGCGGTACACAAAGACGTGGAAGATCAGTTCACCTATCTTAAGAAGGGCAGTGTCGAGATCATCCAGGAGGATGAGCTCAAGGCCAAACTGGAGCGGTCCCTGAAAACCGGCCGACCGCTCAAGGTCAAGGCCGGCTTCGATCCCACGGCCCCGGACCTCCACCTGGGCCACACAGTGCTGCTCCGCAAGATGAAGCACTACCAGGACCTGGGTCACGAGGTGATCTTCCTGATCGGGGATTTCACCGGCCTGATCGGCGATCCTTCGGGCCGGTCCAAGACCCGGCCGGCCATGACCCGGGAGGAGATCGACGCCAACGCTGAGACCTACAAGGAGCAGGTCTTCAAGATCCTGGATCCGGAAACCACGGTCATCGACTTCAACGCCCGCTGGCTGGGTGAGCTCACCAGCTTCGAGATCATCAAGCTCATGGCCAAGTATACGGTGGCCCGGATCCTGGAGCGCGATGACTTCGCCAACCGGTTGGCCCAGGGGCACCCCATATCCACCCACGAGCTTTTGTATCCTCTAATGCAGGCCTATGATTCCGTGGCGCTGGAGGCGGATGTGGAGATGGGCGGAACAGACCAGAAATTCAACCTGCTGGTCGGGCGGGACATACAGCGGGAGTACGGACAGGAACCGCAGATCGTGCACACCATGCCTCTGCTCGAGGGCCTGGGCGGTGTGGAGAAAATGAGCAAGTCGCTGGACAATTACGTGGGGATCACCGAGCCTCCTCAGGAGATCTTCGGCAAGATCATGTCCATCTCCGACCCCCTGATGTACCGCTACTACGAGCTGGTGACGGACGTCCCGGTGACCGAGATCGAGGCGATGCAGAATCAGGCGGCCGCAGGCGATATCAACCCCAGGGACCTGAAGGCCCGGCTGGCCCGTAGTATCGTGGCGGACTTCTGGGGTGAGGCCGCGGCCCGGAAAGCAGCGGAAGAATTCGAGCGCGTCTTCTCCCAGCGTGAAGTACCCACGGACATCGAGGCGATCAGGATCCCCGCAGGCCGCATCTCCCTGCTCGACCTCCTTACAGAGAATAACCTGCTCCCATCCAGGGGTGAGGCCAAACGCATGATCCGCCAGGGCGCCATCTATCTTGACGGACAGCGTGCGGAGGACATCGCATTGGAGCTGGAACTCGACAGACATACAGAAGTCGTGGTAAAGATAGGGAAAAAGCGTTTCTACAGGATAACCAGGGGGAAGGATTAAGCCGACGGTCATGAAAAAGATCTGGGATGGGGTCTATTCCCACCAGGCGTACCGCGAAGCGCTGAACGCCTTGCAGGCGGAGTTCCCCACCAATTATCTCATCGCCGAGATCCCCCAGATCCTGAGTCAGATCCACAGGCCCAAGATCCTCATCCGGCACGATATCCGCAGCTCGCTCTCGCAAGCCTGGGCCATGGCCCGGCTCGAGAACGAGCTCGGTTTCCGCGCCTCGTACATGATCCAAAGTGACTCCCCGCATCTGGATCTCGTGCAGCAGGACACCATCGCGCTTGTGCACAGGATCAGGGAACTCGGTCATGAGATAGGCCTCCACGTGGCCCGGAAGGCCCCGACCTCCTTCCCGGAGCTCGAACAACACGTCGAAAGAGCCGGGGCGGCGCTCTCCCGCCTGCTCGGTTTCCCCATCTTTTCCGTATCCTTTTCCTCTCCTCCGCCTAATATACCTGAGGATTCTCAGTTTGTCGGAGGCAAGATCAATGCCACCGCTCATGTCATGATGAAATGGACGCTCGAAGATTCCCAAACGATCTGGGAAATCGAACCGGCTCGAGCCGCGGTAGACGATCCGGACAGGGCCCTGCTTCAGGTCATTGTCCGGCCCGAGGCGTGGGAGCCGGGAACGGTTTGAGGGACCCCGGTGATGGGTTCCTCCCTGTCTCCTTTCTTTTTGACTCATCCCACATAATACGATAGAATTTGTAAAACCCTGAGGATGGACGGGAGTCGGGCGGGAAACTTCCTGTCGCTTGCGGGTAAGGTATCCGCCCTCTAACCAGAAAGACAAACGCACATGGAAGACAAAGATAGGATCAAGAAACTCCAGGAACGGATCAAACAGCTGGAAGAGCTCCGGGCCCGCCAGCTGGACCCACACCCCACGCTGCCGGACGTGGACAACCTGTTCCTTAAGGTCTTCGACAGCGCCAACGACGGCATCATCATCCACGACACCAATGGGCAGATCTTCGAGGTCAATCAGACCATGTACCAGAGGCTGGGATACACCAAGGAAGAGATGCTGAAGATGAGCCTGCAGGACTTTGTGGCACCCGGATTCAGCGAAAAAATCCAGGTGAGGACCAGCCGGCTGGAGCAGGACGGCGTGGCCATCTTCGAATCCGCCGACATGCGGAAGGACGGCACAGTCCTGCCCGTGGAGGTGAGCGCCCGCATCATCGAATACAACGGGCTGAGGCTGATCCAGAGCATCGTGCGGGACATCCATGAGCGCAAGACCGCCGAGATCCTGATCCAGCATGCCCTGGAGGAGCGGGAGATCCTCCTGGAGGAGATCAAGCACCGGGTCCGGCTGCACCATGACCTCTGCATCGCGGGGCTGGAAATCCTAAAGCAGCGCGGCGAGACCGAGCTGCCGACCGATACTCTGGAGAACCAGATCCGGAGGATCAAGGCCCTGGGCTATATCCAGGGCAGGATCTACAGCTACGGCAACGTGAGGCATATCAATTTTGCCAAGATCGCGGCGGGCCTGGCCAAGCATCTCCTGACTCTGTATGCCGTGGATGCCAGCCGCATCCGTTATGATCTGGACATCAACGATATCTTCTTGGATATTCACAAGACCAGCACGTGTGCCCAGATGCTGATCGAGCTGGTGGGGAATGCGCTCCTACATGCATTTCCGGGGGAGAACGGCGGGACCATCAGCATCGGAATGTCCCGGAGCGAGGATGAAGGATACACACTAACTATCGCCGACGACGGGGTCGGGGTTCCCGGAGGCCTGGATGTGCGGGAGACCCGCACCCTGGGGATGAGGCTGGTCGGGGATCTGGTCCGCCAGTTGGATGGGTCCCTATCGCTCGACCGCGGCCGGGGGACACGATTCGTCATCCGGTTCCAATGATCTGACCATGAAAGCCAAGTTCAAACCCATCAACTGGAAGCTGAAGCATAAAATCATCTTCCACGTGTTCGTGATCGGCCTGATCTCGGTTTTCGGGCTGACCGCGCTCTATGTCAACGCGGAAAAGGATCTGATCAAAGCCCTAGCCGGGCAGAAGACCGAGCTGGTGGGCTACATGATCGACTGCAACGTCCAGCATCAGATGATGAAAGGGGACACCGATGCCATCCCCATCAACCTCGAGCGGCTGACCCAGTCCAGCACCATCGACCGGCTGCGTATCCTGGACCTGGACGGCAAGATCCTCAGCTCCTCCCAGGGGGTGGAGATCGGGACCACGCTGCCACCCGAAGAAAGAGCGGTCGTGAGACAGCTCTTCTCCGATCCGGATCAGGCGGAGCTCTTCACCATCAAACCTGTCTCCGGCACCAAGAGCTACATCGCCCTCGAGAACCGGCCCGAGTGCGCAGAGTGTCACACGCAGGATGCCCCCTTCAACGGGATCCTCGAAATCAAACTGGATGAATCGCTGGAGGCGGAACTCCTGCAGCGCAAACGTGGTCAGGGGATCCTGATCGCCTTCACGACCCTTGTTCTGCTCACCTTCGTCATATTTCGCCTGTACGCGAGGGTGATCAATCGTCCCCTCCTCCAGCTCAAGGAAAGCATGAGGAAGGTGGAGGCGGGCGACCTCGACATCCGACTGGAGGCGCGGAAGCTGGATGAATTCGGTGACCTGGCCAAAAGCTTCAGCGCTATGGTCAACAAACTCAAGCAGGCCAACCGCGAGATCGAGGAGCTTCACAGCCGGCAGATCGAAAGAGCCGGTCACCTGGCTTCGCTGGGAGAGCTGGCCGCCGGGCTTGCTCATGAGATCAAGAATCCCATCGCGGGCATCAAAGGCTCCCTCGAGATCATCCGCGACAGGACACCGGAGGATGATCCCCAGCGCGAGATTTTCTCGGAGATCCTCAAGCAGACGGATAAGATCTACCACATCATCCAGGACCTCCTGGATTATGCGAAGCCCAAGGAGCTGGCCATGCGGCCGGTCAATCCCAATGTATGTGTGCAGGAAGCCATCCACATGGCCGCAGCCCAGACGCAGGACAAGGACATCCGGTTCGGTTTTTCAGGGCTGGACAAGGAGATCACGGTTCTCTGTGACGCCGACAAACTGCAGGAAGTCATACTCAACCTCCTGATCAACGGCCTCGCTTCCATCGATAAGAGCGGCGAGATAGACACCGGCCTCGAACTCAAGGAAGAAGACATCCTGGAGATACGCATCTCAGACACGGGATCGGGGATCAGGGCCGAGCACCTGGACAAGATCTTTCAGCCTTTCTTCACGACTCGGAAGCGGGGGACAGGATTGGGCCTCTCCATCTGCAAGCAGATCATCGAGGCCCACAAGGGACACATCTCGGTCGAAAGCACGGTCGGCAAAGGCACGGCCTTCACCCTGAGCCTTCCTCTGGACTTCCAAGGCGAGTGACATGCACAGAAAGAAAATACTGATCGTAGACGACGAGAAGCTCATCCGCTGGAGCGTGCGGCAGAAGCTCAACGAGTGGGACCTGGAAGTTGTCGAGGCCGAGGACGCACGAGAAGCGCTGCGGATATTCCCGCAGGAATCGCCTGACCTCGTGATCCTGGACGTCAACCTCCCCGATGAAAAAGGCACGGAGCTCCTCAAGCAGTTCAGAAACGCCGTCCCGGAACTCCCGGTGGTGATGATCACGGCCTACGGCTCCATCGACGATGCCGTGAGCTCCATGCGCAGCGGGGCCTATGACTTCATCACCAAACCGATCGATTTCCTGAAGCTGCAGAACACCATCCAGAACGCGCTGGAGGCCGTATCGCTAAAGGAAGAGGTCGCCTATTATAAGGAGAAGGAGCAGGAACGGTCCGACCCCGGCAAGATCGTGGCCGCGGATCCGGCCATGCGCGAGGTCATGCAGTTCACCCGCACCATTGCGGAGAGCGAAGCCGCCATCGTTCTGCTGCAAGGTGAGAGCGGGACGGGCAAGGATCTCCTGGCCCAGACCATCCATCACAGCAGCCGCCGTAGGGCGGGGCCCTATCTCGTCATCAACTGTTCCGCCATCCCCGAGAACCTGCTGGAGAGCGAGCTGTTCGGGTATGAGAAGGGGGCCTTCACCGATGCCAAACAGCAGAAAAAAGGGCTGGCGGAGCTGGCTCACACCGGCACACTTTTCCTGGATGAGATCAGCACGCTCAGCCTTCCGCTCCAGCCCAAGCTGCTGCGGTTCCTGGAGTCCCAGACGTTCAAAAGAGTGGGGGGGCTCAGGGACATCGAGGTAGACCTCCGGGTGATCGCGGCCACCAATCAGGACCTGGAAGCCGCTTCGCTCAATGGCGAGTTCCGCCGCGATCTCTTCTTCCGGCTGAACGTGTGCCCCATCCACATCCCTCCCCTACGTGACCGCATGGACGACATCCTCCCCCTAAGCCGCCACTTCATCCAGGAATACAACCTCAAATTCCGGAAGAACATCAAGGGCCTGAACAAACAAGCCGAGAGGATGTTCCTGGATTACCTATGGCCCGGGAACGTGCGTGAGCTCAAGAACGCACTGGAGCGGGCCATGATCTTCGAGAAGGGCCGCTACATCACAACGTCATACCTGCCGTTTCGGCCGGACAGATCCGGAGAAGCGACCTCAACCAGCAGCCGCGCGCCCGTAGGGCGTACCGACGCGGGAACCACGATGAACCTGGAAAAGATGGAGCGTGAGTTTCTGAGCAAAGCCCTGAAAAAGGCTTCGGGCAACAAGTCGCAGGCGGCCAGGATCCTGGGGATCACGCGGGATACCCTGCGGTATAAGATCCAGAAGTGGGATCTCAAGGAAGACGACTGGCTGGGCCCGGCCTGATCCCCTAAAAGCAGGGCATATCCCCCATTCTGCGTTCTATCCCCCACTTCTGCGTCATATCCCCCACCCGTACATAACCAGGCCATTTCCCCCATTTCGGCTCCCATTTAATAACTTGTTTATTATCTAGTAGTTATAAATTTTTACTCAAATCTCTCCCTTTTGGCATGGATATTGCTATTTATCCTTGTTTGATATTGGAGAAATTGTATGCTCAAGGCGCTGATCATCGACGACGACAAGCTCATCCGCTGGTCTCTCAAGGAGATCTTCACCCAGGAGGGTCACCAGGTCGATACAGCGAGCAGCGAGGAAGAGGCCTTGAACCACGCCAGAAGCACGGACTACGATGTGGTCTTTGCGGACTTCGAGCTGGAAGATTCCGACGCGGCAGGGATGCTGAAAAGCCTGCAGCGCATCCGCCCCGAGGCGGTGGTGATCATTCTCTCGGCCCTGCCCATAGGCCAGATCGAACCGCGCCTGCAGGGGATCGAGGTCCTCCGGATCGTGGAAAAGCCCTTCGAACCTGAACAGATCCGAGCCATCCTCAGGATGGTCCGGGATAGAGATACATCTCTAAAATCATAAAACACTGGAAAAGGAGGTCAATGTTGCACAAAACAAGAATAACATTTTCACAGATCCCCATACTGCAGGCCTTTGTCTTTGCAGTTCTGGTGGGAGGACTCCTCGTCGTCACGGCGGCGGCCGGCCCCGCTTACCAGGGTCAGGACATCGAAGCCTGCGCGGACTGCCATGAGGACGTGGTCAAGGCCTTTGCCACCGTCTCTCATGCGGCCGGAGGCAGCTGCACGGCCTGCCACGGGGATGCGGACACGCACCTGGAGGAAGGCGGCGGACCCAACATCTTTGCATTCCGGGACACCGACTTTCCTAACGCCAAAACCGACAAGTGCCTGACATGTCACGGCAAGACTCACCCCCGCTACATGGCGAGCCCCCACGCCAAGGGAGCCCTGGACTGCACGACCTGCCACAGCGTCCACAGCCAAGGCCTCGCTCCCATAAAGGAAGCGAAGACCTGCAACAAGTGCCATGAGGACATCACGACCCAGTTCCAGCTCAACGAGCGCCACCGTCTGCAGGAAGGCATCATGACCTGCTCGACCTGTCATGATCCCCATGAGCCCTCTGCCCGGGAAAGGCTGGGCGGCTTCAAAAACGAAGCCTGCTTCAAGTGCCACACCGACAAGGGCGGGCCCTTCCTCTACGAGCACGATGCCTCACGCATCGAAGGCTGCACATCCTGTCACGAGGTGCACGGCTCACCCAACCGCCGCATGCTCACCCATCACAGCATCGCAGACCTGTGCTTCAGCTGTCACGGGGCTGCGCCGTCCTGGCACGCCCGTTTCGATTCCTACTCCACCAACTGTACCACCTGCCACGCCACTATCCACGGCTCCAACCTGAGCAAGATTTTTTTGAAATAGGAGGACACAAATGCGAACACAGAAAATACTGATCACTTTGGGTATGATCCTGGTCTTTGCCGTGTCCTCATCCGTCTGGGCGGAGACCCAGAATTTCAAGGGCACCATCAAGCTGGGATACCGGTTCCTGGACACCGGCGGCTCCATGAACCGGTACAAACAGGACTACAACCTGGAACAGGGCGGCTACCTCCCCGAGTTCACGCTTCACTACACGCCCACGGAGGCGCTGAAGAACCTCTTCGACCGCCTCGACATCAACGTCCGGAACCTGGGCAACGAGCCCTTCCAGACCTTCGACGTGTCCCTGCGGAAATACAACAAGTACCAGTTCCAGTGGGCACGCCGTAAGTCCACCTACTTCTACAGCGACGACTACGAGATCGGCGGAGGCCACCTCTATGACTATCACAGCTTCGATTTCGACCGCGTCTCGGACAGCGGCTCGCTGAAGGTCCGCCTGGGGCAGAACGTCCAGGTGTACGCGGACTTCAACAGCTACACCAAGCAGGGCGCGTCGATCACGACACTCGACATCAACCGCATCGAGTTCGAGTTCGACAAACCTATCACCGAGGCCAACCGCGAGATCGCGGTGGGCGTGGACGTCAACTGGAAAGGCTGGTCCCTCCAGTTCGAAGAGAGGATCCAGGACTACGAGAACGACTTCGGTTTCTTCCTGCCCGGTTACGAAGACGGCGGTGAAGGCGCCCGCTACCCCTCGGACCTTTCCTTCTTCACGCAGAACCAGCCCTATGAGTTCAAGACCTACAACCACATCTTCCGGCTGAATGCCCGGCCCATAGGCGGGCTGCTGATCAAGGGTGTGGCTCACCTCAGCGACATGGATATGACCCTCTCATACGACGAGGAAGCGGCCGGCACCGACTACAACAACCGGCCGTTCGAGTACACGAGCAGCGGCCAGGGTGAGTTCCAGCGCAAGATGAACCTGCTGGATCTGGACCTGACCTACCTGCTGAGCAACAAGTTCGCCCTGGTGGGTGCCATTCGGAACCACGACTTCAAGCAGGAAGGATTCATGACCGTGGACGGCGACCGCAGGGAGCAGGACTTTGGCTACGACACCCTGGGTGTGGACGCCGGGCTCCAATTCCAGGCCTCGCCGGGCGTTACCGTGACCGGCGGCTTCCGCTTCGAGGAACGGCGCCTGGAGAACCTGCAGACTTTCCAGTATGAGGACCAGACCCGCCGCAACGGCCTGTTCGGAAGCCTGAACTGGGCCGTGAAGCGCATCTTCCGGCTGAACCTGGATTACCAATACGGAGACTTCAAGGATCCCTACACCATGATCTCCCCCTCCAAGTTCAACCGCTTCCGGGCGACGGCTCGGGTCAACCTCAAGGAGGTCTATTTCTCCGGCCTCCTCTTCTACAGAGGGTCCAAGAACGACCTGCTGAACGGCGAACCCTGGGAATCCACCCGGCTGCACCTGAACTTCCGCGCCGGCTACCACGGCAAGACCCTCTCGCTCTACGCCGGCTACGGCTATATCGAGCAGAAGCACCAGGCCGACCGCACCGTGGCATATCCCCCCGGATGGTCCGGACCCGGCGGCACATTCATGTGGCCGATCGACTATGAGGGCAAGTCCAACATCCTGGATGTGTCGATCAAGTTCAACATCAGCGAGCTGGGCCGGATCGGAGCCTACGGCAACCTGTACTGGAACCGCGGGTTCTGGACGATCGACCGCAGCCTGATCAAGGCCTACCTGCAGTACGACTTCCCTTACGGCATGTTCGGAGAGGTCGCCTACCGCTACATCAAGTTCGAAGAAGAGATGTCCGGGTTCAACGACTATTCAGCCAACATCCTTGAGCTCAACTTCGGCTATAAATGGCAATAAAGGAGGATGAAACTATGATCAAGAAACCTCACATAATCGGTTCCTTTGTCATCGTGGCCGCGTTCGCGTTTTTCCTGGTCACGACCGGCACTACCCAGCAGATGACCACCCAGTCGATCAAGTCCCACATCGAGGCACTCTGGGCCACCTCCGGTCATTCGGATGCGGAGGGCGAGGCCTTCCGCCACTGGGATGAGGACGGAGAGGTCTCGGCCAGCTGTTCCAAGTGCCACAGCACTGAAGGTTATGCCTATTTCATCGAAAACGACGGGGCCACGATGGTGGTCGAGCCTGAGCAGGAAGGCATCACCTGCCAGGCCTGCCATACCGATCCGGACAGCGGCACCCTCAGGAATCACTCCGATGTGGAGTTTCCCTCGGGAGTAGTGGCCGAAGGCCTGGGGCCTGAAGCCCTGTGCAGCGAATGCCACCAGGGCCGGATGTCGGGCCCGGGCGTCGATGACTATATCGAAGGCCGCGCCGCTGAAGGCGAGGATGAAGATACTATCAACTCCCGCTACAGTTTCCGGAACATCCATTATCATGCGGCAGCCGCCACTCAGCTCGGCACCGTGGTCAAGGGCGGATACGAGTATTCGGGCAAAACGTATGACGCCCAGTTCGCCCACGTGACCGGCTACAATGCCTGCTACACCTGCCACGATCCTCACTCGCTGGAAGTCGACCTGGGACCCTGCAACACCTGCCACGTCGGCCTTAATGACAAGAACGATCTTCGTTACTACGGTTCTTTCGTCGACTATGACGGCGACGGCGACATGGAAGAGGGGATGTACTGGGAAATCGAGACAATGAAGGAAAAGGAGTACGCCACCCTCCAGGCTTACTGCAGCGAGGTAGTCGGCGTCCCCATCGGCTATAATGCTCACGCCTATCCTTACTTCTTCGTCGACGACAACGGGAACGGAGAGATCGAAGAGAATGAGACCACGCGCTATGCCTCTTTCACGCAAAGGTCGCTCAAAGGCTCTTACAATTACCAGGTCTCCCTGAAAGACGCCAACGGCTGGGCCCACGGCGGCAAATACATCATCCAGCTGCTCTACGATTCGATGGAAGACATGAATTCCGCTCTGGACAATCCCATCAGCATGGACGGGATGCACCGGGACGACGAAGGCCACTTCGCAGGCTCGACCGAGGCCTGGCGGCACTGGGACGAGGACGAAGAAGTCCAGACCAGCTGCGCCAAGTGCCACAGCGCCACCGGCCTACAGGTTTTCTACGAAAACGGCGGTGAGATCGCCGAAGCCCAGCCTCTATCCAACGGATTACTCTGCACAACCTGCCACTGGGGCGGTCCCCCGCGGCTGACCATGATCGACTCCGTCGAATTCCCCTCAGGCGCCGTAGAGAGCATGGGTGATAACAGCAACTACTGCATGACCTGCCACCAGGGCCGCGCATCCAAGTACTCGATCCAGTCCAAGATCGCCGCATCTGACGGACCCTACTCATTCACCAACATCCATTACTTCCCTGTTGCTGCAGTCCTGTTCGGAAACAAAGTCGCGGGTGGCTTTGAATACGCCGGCAAGATTTACAACGGACAAAACCTCTTCCCCAACCACATGGGCAAATACGACACCTGCATCGAGTGTCACATGGGCACCAAGAGCGAGAACAAACCCTTCGACTACACCGGCAAAATGCACAACGTCCACAAACCCGATCAAAGAGACTGTGTCAACTGCCACGGCTGGGATCCCTCTCAACCCAGTCCCGGTGCAGACCCGGCCAAGTTCAAGTTCAGCGGGATCCGGCCCGCCTCCATCCCCGACCTCAACGGCAACGGTGACATCATGGAATCTCTCAAGAACGAGATCAAAGGCCTCGAAGCCGATCTCTACGCATCCATCCAGGCCGCAGGCTTCAAGGCCGGATTCCCCGTGGTCTACGACTCCCACACTTACCCCTACTTCTTCAACGACCTCAACGGCAACGGCGAGGTGGATCCCGGAGAAGCCATCTACCCCAACGCCTACAAGTTCCCCAACGGAAAGATGCTTAAAGCCGCGTACAACTACCAGCTGAGCCTGAAAGAACCCCACGGCTACATCCACAACCCCATCTACGTCGCACAGCTGCTGATCGACTCCATCGTTGACCTGGGCGGAAACCAGGCTGATTATCCCTGGCGCTAGGCCCAGACTGCAGAATCACCCCAGGGCGGCCTTCGGGCCGCCCTTCTTTTTCGGGCTTCTGTTTTATGCCAGCTCGAGTCGCTAAGCTCGGGCCATAGCCAGCCCGGATCATGCGGCCTTCAAGAACGGCTGGCGGCACCTGACTACAAACCTTCAGAATACGTGTTTCCATCGGGATCTGCATACAAAGAAACAAGGGCTTAAGAAGGTATAGAGTGTGCTCGGATTTTGATTGCAATCATTGCATAAATCCGATATAATTTCTCGATATTGTTAAGGACAGGTATATACGCTCATGAAGTTCATTCTCAACTATTTCAGCTCGGTGAAGCTGGCCATAACGCTGCTGATCATCATCACCCTGGCCTCCATCCTGGGGACCTTCGTGCCCCAGCACCGCGCAGAGGCGGAATACGCGGCCCGCTACGGTCAGCTCGCGCCTCTGCTCATCCAGCTCGAGGTCACCGACCTCTACCACTCCTGGTGGTATATGGGCCTCCTTTTCCTGTTCGCATTGAACACTGCGGTGTGCACGCTGACCCGTTTCGGAGCCAAGTTCAGGAGGGCCTTCCGTCCCCGCGTGGAGGGCGAGGCCAAGAAACTCAAGACCCTGCAGACCCAAGCGGATTTCAGGCTCAATGGGACCGTTGAGCAGGCGGCTCGGAAGGTCGAGTCTGTCCTCAAGTCCCGGCACTTTCGGACGCGGCAGACCACACACGAGGGCCGTGTCTCGATCCTGGCCCAGAAGAGGATCGCGGGCCTGTTCGGATCCGACATCGTCCACGTGGGGCTCCTGATCATCCTGGCCGGCGGCATCATAAGCGGATTTGGCGGCTTCCGGCGTATGCTCACCATACACGAGGGCCGGACCATCGAGGTCCCGGAGGCCGGCATCAGCCTGAGGCTGGACAAGTTCCAGACCGACTACTACCCCAGCGGGGCGGTCAAGGACTGGAAGAGCACCCTCACGGTGATCGAGGACGGGCAGGATGTCCGCACCCAGACGATCGAGGTCAACCATCCACTCTCTTTCCGGGGTTTCATGTTCTACCAGAGCAGCTACGGGTATGACTGGGAAAACCCTCGCTTCGAGATCCTGGCCCAGAAAAAGGACGATCCCGATTTCGGCGATCAGCTCAACCTGGGACTGGGCGAGAAGACCCTCCTTGGTGACGGACAGACCGAGGTAGAGGTCATAGACTTTGTCCCGGATTTCATCATCGGCGAAAACGGCCGGGTGGCCTCTAGGTCCAACCAGCCCAACAACCCAGCCGTGCTGATCGAAGGCCGGCAGCAGGGAGAGCGGCTCTTCTCTGCCTGGGTATTCTCCAAGTTCCCGGACTTCGGCCAGATGCATTCCGAAAAGGAACACGAATTCTCCTTCCAGTTCCAGAACATCGAATCCACGGAATACTCGGGCATCGAGATGGCGAAGGATCCGGGAGTCAACTTCATATGGGCGGGCTGCATCCTGCTCACGCTGGGCCTGTTCGTGGCCTTTTTCTGGACCCCGGCCGAGATCCGGGCGGTCCTGGAACCGGAGCAGGCCCGGACCCTGGTCACGGCCGGCGGAACCTCCGCCAAGAACAAAGACGCACTCCAGACGGAATTCGACGCGATCGTGGAGGATCTAAGGAGAGATAAATGAATGAAGCCACCCTGTTCGCCATAGCCTTTCTGACCTACATCGGATCAGCCGTTTTCTATTTTTTCTACCAGTTCGGAAAACGCGAGAGCCATGCCAAGATGGGATACACACTGGGAGTCCTAGGACTAGGCATACATACGGCGGCGCTGATCCTGCGGACCATAGAGAGCGGCCACGCTCCCTTCACCAACATGTACGAGTCCCTCTCGTTCCTGGCCTGGTCCGCCATCCTGGCCTACGTCATCATGGAAGGAAAGTTCAAGATCCGCACGGCCGGGCCCTACTTCATGCTGATCGTGATCGGCCTCATGGCCCTGGCTTCGTCCCCCCTGATGCCCTCGGATGCAACCCCGCTGGTTCCGGCGCTCCAGAGCTACTGGCTCTGGCTGCATGTGTCTGTCACGCTGCTGGGCGAGGCATTCTTCGCCGTGGCCTTCGTGACCAGCATCATGTATCTGATCGCCGATGCGCGTGAAAAAAAGGGCACGGCCAAGGAAGGGGCCATCTCATCGGAGAAGCTCGACTCCATCAGCTACCGCAGCGTGGCCATCGGCTTCCCCCTGTTCACGCTGGGCGGCCTGGTCTTCGGCATGGTGTGGGCCTACAAAGCCTGGGGCACCTACTGGAGCTGGGATCCCAAGGAGGTGTGGAGCCTCATCACCTGGTTCGTGTTCGCGCTCTACCTGCACACCCGGGTCGTCATGGGCTGGAAGGGGCGCCGCTCCGCCATCATCGCCCTACTGGGCTTCCTGGCCGCACTGTTCACATATTTCGGCGTTAACTACCTCCTGTCCGGCCTCCACAGCTACGTATGAGCAAGAAAGCGAAAAAGAGACTGATCATCCTGGCCATCCTGGCAGGGGCCTTTCTGGTTTTCTCCGTGGCCGCCGTGGAGCTCACCTCCCATTCGGGATTCTGTGCCTCCTGCCACTTCATGGAGCCCTATTTCGCAAGCTGGGAGAGCTCAACGCATAAAGAGATCGAATGCAACAAATGCCACTATCCGCCTGGAGGCGGCATCCAGTCCAAACTCCGAAAAAAGATCGAAGGGCTGGTCATGGTCGGCCGCTACTGGACCAAGCTCTATGTGAAATCCAAACCCTGGGCCGAGATCAAGGATGAGAGCTGCCTGCAGTCGGGCTGCCACGACAAGCGCCTGCTGGAGGGACAGGTCCGGTTCAACAATGTCGTCTTCGACCACAAGGTCCACTTCGAAGACCTCAAGCGGGGCAAGAAGCTCCAGTGCGTGAGCTGCCACTCCCAGATCGTCCAGGGAGAGCACATCACCGTCACCGAGAGCACCTGTTTCATCTGCCATTTCAAGGAGAGCGAGCATTATCCCCAGATCGACGACTGCAACCACTGCCACAGCCGGGAAATACTGACCGATGACAACACCTCCCGTTACAACCACAGCCTGGTCTTCGACAAAGGTTTTGCCTGCGAAAAATGCCATACCAACACCATCATCGGCGACGGCGAAGTCCCTATCGTGAACTGCTACAAATGCCACATGGAGCAGGAACGGCTCGGACAATACGAGGACACCGATCTGATGCACTCCACCCACATCACCCTCAACAAGATCGAGTGCAACCAATGCCACTTGGACATCCAGCACAAGATCCAGAAGGACATCGAGACCATCGCCGACTGCCAGAGCTGCCACACGGATTACCACCAGGCGCAGAAGATCCTGTACACGGGAGAAGGCGGGCGCGGCGTGGACCACCCGGTTCCCAACATCATGCTGGAGAAGGGGCTGAGCTGCAAGGGCTGCCACATGTTCCACGAGGAATCCGGCGGCCTGGTCAAGAGTGACACGCTGTTCTCCGAGGCCGAGGCCTGCGAATCCTGTCATGGGAAGGGGTTCGCCCGCATACTGAGAAACTGGGAATCCTCCACGGCAAAAAAACTGGCGGAGATCCGGGCCATCTACCGCCGGGCCGCCAGCGAGGTCGGGCAGAGCCGGAGCCAGGAGAAGAGCAAGGCCGAGGCATTCCTGCAGGATGCCCTGTTCAACATAGAGATCGTGGAAAAGGGCAAAAGCGTCCACAACGTCGCATTCTCACAGGAGCTCATCCAGGCGGCTTACAGCTCCATCACGGCAGCCCTCGAATCCGTGAAATCGTCCTACCAACCGGCGGCCATCGCCATGGCCTCGGAAGAGATCCCCACCCAGTGCTCCAACTGTCATGCCGGGATCGAGGAGAACACATCCCGAATCTACGGGATGAACTTCCATCACAAGGAACACATCCTGAATGAGAAACTCGAGTGTTCCACCTGCCACTCCAACACCAGATTACACGGGGAATTCATCGCTACCAAACAGAGCTGCGCCGGATGCCATCACCAGGACACGAGACGGGATTGCTCAACCTGCCATGAGCTGCAGACCACATTCTATCAAGGGGGCAGGCTCGAGGGCCTGGATATCCCCAAGGACATCATGGCTGAGGCAGAGGCCGGCTGCACCGACTGCCACCTCGATGACGACAACCAAGTCTTCCGCTCCGGCCGGGCCAAATGCCTGGACTGCCACGAGCAAGGCTATGAGGATATGTTCGACGAGTGGCAGGCTTCCTTCAGAGAAAAAATGGGGGCCTTGCGAGCGGCCATTCAAGGCATCAAGAGAGCGGGCCTGTCCCCGGAAGAACGGAAGCAGCTAGCTCGGATCACACGGATCGTGTATGCCATCCGGACGGACGGCAGCCTCGGTATGCACAACGCCATGTTCTTCGACGAGATCCTGGCCGGCCTGGCCGAACAGGTCGAATCGTTCTCCCGAACTCCCTGAGGAGCGGCCCGCAGCTTGTTCGACAATAAGCCAGGTTTAATAGCAGTTTATTAGCAATTTATAAATCAATAAACTTAGAAAAATCATTTGAAATCTCCCTCCTTAGGGTTTATATTCTTATCAGGGAGAAATCCGATGAAAAAACCCAAAGAATACTATGAAATGCACGCGGAGCTCTGCAAGACCTTCGGTCATGCCAAGCGGCTCATGGTTATCAGCACCCTACGGGAAGGGGAACGGACGGTCACGGATCTGGCCGAGTACACCGGAATCGACACCTCCAACCTCTCCCAACACCTTCACGTCCTGCGCGACAAGGGCCTGGTCGCAACCCGCAGGGAGGGCACTAAGAAATACTACAGCCTGTCCCACCCCAATATCGGCAAGGCCCTGGACCTGATGTCTGCCTTTTTGGAACAGCGAATCTCGGAATCGCAGACCATGTTCGAGGAGGGGGAAAAAACATGATTTCGGATGACTTTTACCTCTGATTCGGGTATAATTTCTGCTCTGCCATTGTATCTGATATCTAGGAACTACAGGAGGAGAAGATGAAGAAGATCCTGATTACAGCAATGCTGATTATGGCCATGGTTCTTGTCGTCAATCTTAGCAGCCAGGATGTCACCGATGTTGGCTCAGCTAAATGCAAAATGTGCCACAAGTCAGAGAAACAGGGTGAACAATTTCCCAAGTGGGAAGCCCAGAAGCATTCCAAATCGTTCGCAGCCCTGTCCACAGACGCAGCCAAAGAGCTGGCCGCTGATGCCCCGGATAATCCCAAGTGCCTGAAGTGTCATGCCCCGCTGACCGAAAAGAATTCCGAGCTCAAGGAAGAAGGGGTTGGCTGCGAAACCTGTCACGGCCCGGGCAGTGCATACAAGAAGATGACCATCATGAAGGATCACGCCCAAGCCGTAGCCAACGGGCTGATCGATTACAAGGCCGAAGACGACATCAAGAAGCAGTGCCTGACCTGCCATGAAGGCGCGCACGACAAGCCCTTTGATTTCGCCGCGGCCTGGGAAAAAGTCAAACACCCGATCCCAGAAAAGTAAGCCTTACATAAGAATAGCGCGCCGTACACACGTATAAACGGAGTGCTGTTCTCTGCAGGGACAATGTGTCCTGATCATGATTTGAGAGGCTGTCAGGGGCCTCAAGGAAGGGCCGTCAATGTTTAGAGGAAAAGAATTTCTGATCGCGATATCTTTTATCTGCCTGATCTCTTTCCCGTTATTCGCCCAATCCAACGAAGACTGCGAGGCCTGCCACTCGGATCGGGAACTGACCGCCGTGCGCCGGGGCCGCAGCGTGTCCATGTTCGTGGATTTTCCGCGCTACGGGCGCTCGGTCCACCAGGACCTGGACTGCATCGACTGCCACCAGGATGCGGACACGAATGATTTCCCCCATGAGGAGGACCTGGAGGATGTAAGCTGCGGGATGTGTCACGATGTCGCGGATGAGGAATTCATGGCCGGGATCCACGGCCGCGCACTCGAGCGCGGAGCCCCCTATGCGCCGACCTGCGCCGAATGTCACGGCGAGCATTACATCCTGCCGCCCTCGGACATAAACTCCCGCACCTACAAAATGAACATCCCGGTGCTGTGTGGACAATGCCACCGGGAAGGCGCGCCAGTGGCGCGCGTCTACAACATCACCGAACACAACATCCTCACCAACTACTCCCAGAGCATACACGGCGAGGGCCTATTCCGGCAGGGGCTGATCGTGACCGCCACCTGCAACGACTGCCACGGCAATCATCTGGTCCTGCCGCACACCTACACCCGCTCCACGGTCTCGGCCCGGAACATCGCGAGCACCTGCATGACGTGCCACGCCCGCATCGAAGAAGTCCACATCAAGATCATAAAGGGGGACCTCTGGGAGACGGAGCCAGGTGCCGTACCGGCCTGCACCGTCTGCCACCAGCCGCACACCATCCGGCGGACGACCGTCGTGATCGGCACCTCGGACCAGGAGTGCCTGAAATGCCATGAACAAGAGGACGTCCACAAGATCGAAGACGGGGAACGGATCTCCCTCAAAGTGGACAAGGAGGACCTCCAGGATTCCGTGCACCGCAACACTCCCTGTGTGAAGTGCCATGTGGATGTCACCCCGGGCCTCCACCGTCCCTGTGAAACTGCGAGGAGCGTGGACTGTTCCAACTGCCATGCCCAGGTCGCAGAGGATTACACCCAGAGCGGCCACGGCCGGGCTCACACCCAGAACAAGCCCGGTGCCCCCTACTGCACCGACTGCCACGGGACTCATGGCACCAAATCTCACCTGAACGATCAGGAGAAGACCTACCGCACCAACATCCCCCAGCTCTGCGGCGACTGTCACGGGAAGCCGGATCATCCCGCCTTCACACAGGCCGAGATGGGTGACGTGCTGGTGGACTATTCCAGCAGCGTACACGGCCTGGGACTGATAAAGAAGGGCTTGCTCCCGAGCGCGGTGTGCATTGACTGCCACAGCACGCATTTTATTCTGAATCACGAAGATGACCGCTCTTCGACCTATTACAAGAACATCCCCGCCACCTGCGCGACCTGCCACGAGGGCATCTACAAGGAATACGTGGAGAGCATCCACAACATCGAAAATCCCGATGTTCAGGAGAGGCTCCCCAATTGTGACGACTGTCACTCCGCCCACCAGGTGCGGCACATCGAGCAGGACCAATTCATGTCGGAGGTGACACACCAGTGCGGATCCTGTCACGAGGAGCTCTCAGAGACCTACACGGAGACAATACACGGCAAGTCCTACACACTGGGCTATCTCAAGTCTGCCAAGTGTTCCGACTGCCACGGCGCCCATGATGTCAGGGAGGTCAACGACCCGGATTCCCATGTTGGATTCAACCGGGTGGTGGAAACATGCCAGGAATGCCACTCCGATGCTAACCGCAAGTTCACCGGCTACCTGACTCATGCCACCCATCATGACCGGCAGAAATACCCGGTCCTCTACTTCACCTTCTGGGCCATGACCTCACTGCTGATCGGCGTGTTCGCGTTTTTCGGGATCCACACCCTGCTCTGGCTTCCCCGGTCCTACAAGCATCTCAAGGTAAAGAAGGCGGCAGCAGCGGAGCATAAGCACAAGCGCTACTACATCCAGCGCTTCGATATCGAACAACGCCTCACGCACCTGTTCGTGATCCTGAGCTTCATGGCCCTGGCCCTCACCGGCATGATGATGAAGTTCGCTGGCATGCCCTGGGCACGGTTCCTGGCAGACCTGCTGGGAGGCGTGCAGGCCGCCGGCCGGATCCACCGCTTCTCGGCAGTTATCACGTTCGGGTATTTCATGTTCCACCTGTTCCAGCTGTTCAAGCACAAACGAAAAACCAGAACCACAGTCCGGAGGATGATCTTCAGCCCCCGCTCGCTGTGGTTCAACAAGAAGGACCTGAAGGATTTTATCGGCTCTGTTAAATGGTTCCTGGGCTTGGGCCCCCGCCCGGACTACGGACGGTGGACCTACTGGGAAAAATTCGACTACATGGCCGTTTTCTGGGGCGTCGGCATCATCGGCTTCTCAGGCCTGATACTGTGGTTCCCGGAGTTCTTCACCAAGATCATGCCCGGCTGGTTCATCAACGTGGCCATGATCGTCCACAGCGACGAGGCCCTTCTGGCCGTGGGATTCATCTTCACGATCCACTTCTTCAACACGCATCTGCGGCCCGAGTCCTTCCCGCTGGATCCCGTCATCTTCACCGGAGTGGTGCCGCTGGATGAGTACAAGGAAGACCGGCCCGAGGAGTACCGCTTCCTCAAGGAGTCCGGTCAGCTCAAGAAAGACGTGGTGCTGAGAGAGATTTCCAAGAAACGGATGCTGCTGGTCCGGATCTTCGGATTCACGTTCCTGGCGCTGGGGATCAGCCTGATCGTGCTGATCATCTACAGCATGCTGTTCGGGTACAAATAGGATCCGATCGCTATTCGGGGCTTTCGCCTTCCTTCTTTTCCGGGTTGATCTCTTCGATCTCTGCATCCGGGTGTTCATGCTCGAACATATCCCGGGGCATCTTCCCGGTCAGCCAAGAGGGATTCATGGGGTAGACCTCGGGGCTGAATACCGTGGCATACATGTGCCAGATCAGGATTGCGAGGGAAGCCAGGATGGCCTCATAGTAGTGGATGACGCGGGAGACCTCAAGCCCTTTATCTGTAAGGTATTTCAGGAAAAAATTGTCGAACCAGAGAAACAGACCCGTCCCGATCATGACGATGTTCCCCCAGACCAGAGCCCAATATTCGGCTTTTTCCACATAGCTGAACCTTTTGGGACGGGGGGGGGTCTTGCTCAGCTTGAGATTGTACAGATTCCGCTGGACGAAGTGTAGGAAGTCCTGGAAGTTTGGAAACATATCTTTCACAAAGCGCCTGCCCCTGCCGGTAAACAGAAAAATCATATGCCAGACAGAGGCCAGGATCATCACTAAAGCGGCCCCGCGGTGGATGATTCCCCTCACCTGGAATCCATGATCCCAGCCGAATAGAAAAGCGGCGAACCAGGAGTCCCCGTACCTGAGGGCAAAACCGGTGATGACCAGAACGATGAAGCTCGTCATGAGCAGGGTGTGCTGCCAGACCTCACCCGGCCGCATCCTGACAACCTGGGGTTTCTCTCTCAGCCTGTCGATGATCTGCCGGAACAGATCGAGCAGCCAGTGAAGAGCCATCAACCCGATGATCACGATGATGGCGATGATGTAGACGAGGCGCACGATGTCCGCGACCTTGTTCGTCTCGCCCGTTATCTCCTCGGAATGGATGGGAACAGCAGCCAGCTCAGCGCTGATGGCCGGATGGCACTCGCCGCAGGTCCCCTGCAGGTTCTCCGGATGAATCGAGGACGCAGGATCAGAGCTGGGCAGGATCAGGTGGAAGCCATGGCAGGAGCCGCAGTTAGCGACGAACAAGTCCCCGGACTGAGTCTTCAGCCCGTGATAGTTATCAATGAAGGTCGGCCGCCTTCCGGTGTCGATGCCATATTTTTCCGTCAATGAGATGGAATCATGACAGGGCGTGCAGGTGTCCTCCGCCATCCTCGCCCGGGAGACCGGAGAACGCGGATCCCCGGGAGAGATGATGCCGTGTTCACCATGGCAGTGCGTGCAGACCGGGGAATCTGCTTTGCCTCTGGCCACCAGCTGCCCGTGGATGCCGTCCCAGTATTCCTTGGCGACTTCCTCATGGCACTGACCGCAGGTCTTCGGGATATTGAAATGATAGATGGTGGACTCGGGATTATCCATGGCATAGATCTTATGGGCCGTGCCTCTACTGGAGTGGCAGTCATTACAGGTCGCAGCCGCCAAAAGACCTTCCTGGACGGTAGTGCCGTGGATGCTACTCGCGTAGGTCTCGAGCGGGTGTCCGGTCGGAATATCATGGCGCTCTATCAGATCCAGATCATTGTGGCACACGCCGCATGTTTCGATGAGATTGGCCGGATGGGTTCTGGAGGCCTCCTCGGTGGAAGCCAGTACATCATGGGCACCATGGCATTCCGCACAGGTGGGAATGTCTTCGTCCTCAATGTGGGGAGTCCGGCCATGTATCGTGTACTCTTCCCCAGCGTCCTCATGACAACTGGAGCATCCCTGGAATCCAGCCTCGAAATCCGGTGACTCCGCATGGGGTACAGCCCCCTTGTTATTATGACAGTCGAGGCATTCCATCCCTTCGTGTACAGAGCGGGAGAGGTCTTCGTTGAAATCCGTGTCGTGCTTACTCTTTTCATGACAGGTAATGCAGTCCGCACTGGTGATGGGCTCGTATTCCTCCTGCTGGGCCTCTTGGGAAACCAGCAGGCCGATGGGAACCGCCAGGAGGAAAAACACGGTCATCAGCAAGATTCCGGATCTGGGAGAATTGATCGATTTACGCATTGTTGACCACCTTGTAAACCTTAACAATCGTTTGTTTATTGTATTTTAGCCTGAATTATCCAGTGTTATATCACATTTTTTATTACATTCAAACTCAATGGGGAGGCGGCTTCATGTCAGGTGTCCTGCCAAATACCCTGCGATAGACATCAGGGTAGGCGTCCTTGCCTCCGATAAGCAGCAGGGTCATAGGCATCTTGGCGACCGCCCTGCGCGTCATCTCGGATGCAACCCGCCGGATGTCCCACTGGGCCGTGGCGTCCTCCCTGAGCCGGGAGAAGTGGTAGAGCTCACGGGCGTTGGTCTTCCAGAGCACCCGCTTGCAGTGGGCGTTGGTCAAGACATATTCCGCCCCCCTGTCCATGCCTGCTGCGAGTCCGGCATGAAACTCTTCTGTCCGATCGATGACCTCCTTGAATTCAGTCAGGACGCCGGCCGCCTCGATGGAGGGCGGCACGACCACGCCCAGTTCGGGATCATAAGACTGCGCCGTCAGGGTCGCCATGCGGTGCCGCTTGAGTTGGGCAAAGCAGGTGGAGGAAACCACCAGCTCGAAGGTCAGGTCCACGTGCTCGAACTCCCGAAGGACAGAGTCATAGAATTCCATCCGCCCCAATGCGGTCTTCACCAGTTCCCTCTTTCCATCGGGCGACAGGGAGCGGGCGCCCGCCTGGCAGGCTTCGTAAGCCTCGGTGGAGGTGGAGTGCAGCAGGGCGGCGATCAGCCTCTCATCCGCATCCGGCGTGTATCCTACGAGCCTGACCGGTTCGCCGGGAGTGTTCGAGCCGGGAGGAAGGATCTTCTCCGCCAGGACTCCCAGCTCGCCGTACGTCAGGGCATCATAGTCATTCGCCTCAGTGAAGAGGATGATAGAAGGAGCCACCTCATTGGCCAGCTCATAGATCCTGCGGTTGAATTCCCGGATCTCTGCCAGAGGATGGGAGGCCAGCCGCCGGATCATATGCTCCAGGCTGCGGGCGTTGAGGGTCATGCCCAGCTGACCCAGGGTCGCTAGGCTCAGGACATAGCGGGCATCCTCCTTGGCCCAGCCGTTGAGTATGGAATGTTTTTTTTGATTGGAGGCCATCTCAGGATGTATGTCGAAAAAATATGGGCGCAGCCGCTGGTACAGGTCATGGTAGAGGGCGTTCTGGGCCCGGATCAGGGCACCGAACTCCCCGGACCCACCGGCCTGTTCGATCTCATCCGGGACGATGTGATCATCTTCCAGCTTGATGTAACGCTGTGACTTCTCCGTGTAGGAGCAGAGGCGGAACTTCTCGATCTCCTCGATGGCCAGCCGGCTGATCCCGATGATATCAAAGTTGAAGACCGCGTGCTCGGCCACGGAGTGATGCCCCATTTTGAAGATGATGTCCCGGTTAGAGCGCCGGGCCTTACCCACCTCGGCGCGGGCCAGGGCCCGGAGCTTATCCAAGGAGCGGGGATCCCGGGAGATGCGGGCATAGGAAGCGGAAAGGGTCTCCGGGGTCACGTCGTCCCTGGGAAGCGCCTGGGCCTTCAGTTCCTCGATGACAGTGCTGTCGACATTGTACCCGGCCAGTATGACACGCATGGTCCCTACACCATAGAAATCCCGAGTAGAAAAGTCAACTATTTGCAGTCCTCGGGCCCCGTCATCCTGCCCGGATCCAGGAGGCGGCTCAGCTCATCCTCGGAGTACAGTCCCCGCTCGACGATCACATCGACCAGGCTTATCCCCCGGGCCACCGCCTCCCTGGCGATCTCGGAAGCAGCGGCATACCCCAGGTGAGGCGAGAGCGCGGTCATAAGGCCGATGCTCTCTTCGGCATACTTCCGGCAACGCTCCGGATCGGCCCGGATGCCCTCGATGCAGCGTGACCGGACTTCCCGCAGGGCATTCCCCAGGATCCGGATCATGAAATGCAGGTTAAAGGCGATCACCGGCACCATCACGTTGAGCTCCAGCTGACCGGCCTGCACAGCCCCACTCACGGCCGTATCGCATCCGATGACCTGGTAGCAGACCATATTCAGCATCTCCAGCATAGAGGGATTGACCTTACCGGGCATGATGGATGATCCGGGAGCAACGGGAGGCAGCACGATCTCGGCCAGCCCGGTGCGGGGCCCGGAGGAGAGCAGGCGCAGGTCATTGGCGATTCGGTTGAGCTCCAGGCAGAGGTTGCGGAGGGCTGATGAGACCTCGGCGAAGGGGCGCATGCTCTGCATGACTTCCTGGAGGTGGTCGGCGGGACGAAGCCCCATATTCATAAGGCGGGAAAGGAAGCCCGCCACGCGCTCGGGGAACTCCCGGCAGTTGTTCAAACCCGTGCCCACGGCGCTGCCTCCCATCCCCAGCTCCAGCAGGGAATCCGCAGCCCGGATCAAGGCGTCCCGGCACTTATCCAGGGTCAGGCCGTAGGCCGTGAATTCCTGTCCCAGCCGGACCGGGGCCGCGTCCTGCAGGTGAGTCCGGCCCGACTTGAGCACCCCGTCGAACTCCTTCCCTTTGGCCCGGAAAGCCGAGGCCAGCGCGTCCAGCTCCGGATAAAGGATGTCGCGGAGGAGGAAGAGCACGGACAGGCGCAAGGCAGTGGGGAACACATCGTTGGTGCTCTGCCCCATGTTCACATGGTCGTTGGGATGAACAGGGCTGTACTCGCCCTTTTGGCCACCCAGGATCTCGGACGCCCGGTTGGCCAGGACCTCGTTGCAGTTCATGTGGAAAGAGGTGCCGGCCCCCATCTGGAACACATCCACGATGAACTGATCACGGAACCGCCCCCCCAGCACCTCCTCGCAGGCCGAATCGATGGCACCTGCTTTGTCCTCATCCAGGCGGCCCAGGGACGCATTGGTGAGCGCCGCGGCCTTCTTGATCTGCATCACGGCCTCGATCAGGGCCGGGTCGGCCCGGAGGCCGCTTATGGGAAAATTCTGCGCCGCCCGAACCGTCTGGATCCCGTAGTATGCTTCGGCCGGAACCTCCAGCTCTCCCAAAGAGTCTTTTTCCATCCGTGTGTTCTTCGTCATGGCTTTTTCACTCTTCCCATCCCCCCAAAAGTCTATATCACCTGTAACATATTGTAAACAACGCCGTCCCATCTTGACAAGACCTCGGGTTGCCGATAATGTGGGCCATATCTCGAACGGGAAGGAAAATGAGCACAGTTCTGGAGTATGACGCTATCATCGTGGGTGCCGGCGGGGCGGGCCTGTACGCGGCGCTGGAAGCCAGCCAAAAGGCCCGGACCGCGGTGCTGACCAAGCTGTATCCGGTGCGCTCCCACACCGGGGCGGCCCAGGGCGGCATCGGGGCGGCGCTGGGGAATGTGGAAGAGGACAGGCCGGAGTGGCACGCCTTCGACACCGTCAAGGGAGGCGACTACCTCACGGATCAGGCCGCGGCACTGGTCCTGGCCGAAGAGGCGGTGCAGGCTGTTTATGACCTGGAGCACCGCGGCCTGCCCTTCAGCCGCACGGCCGACGGGAAGATCGACCAGAGACGATTCGGGGGACACACCAGAAATTTCGGCGAGTCCGCGATACGCCGGTCGTGTTACGCCGCCGACCGGACCGGTCACATGATCCTACAGACCCTCTACCAGCAGTGCGTGAAGAACAGCGTGGATTTTCACAACGAGGTGCAGGTCCTGGACGTCCTCCTGGACGGAACGCGGTGCCTGGGGCTGGTGGCCTATGACCTGGCCTCGGGAGAGCTGATCACCCTGAAGGCCAGGGCCGTGCTCTTCGCCAACGGCGGCGTGGGGCGCATGTTCCGGATCACCTCCAACGCCTACGCCAACACGGGAGACGGACAGGCCCTCCTGGTCCGCCACGGGATTCCGCTGGAGGACATGGAATTCTTCCAGTTTCATCCCACCGGGATCCGGGGCATGGGGATCCTCATCACAGAGGGCGTGCGGGGCGAGGGCGGCATCCTGATGAACGCCGCGGGAGACCGTTTCATGGAAACGTATTCTCCCACCCTGAAGGACCTGGCTCCCCGGGACATCGTGGCCCGGGCCATCGTCACGGAGATCCAGGCGGGACGCGGCATCACGGGGGACGGCACGGTGGACGACTACGTCTATCTCGATGCCTCCCACCTGGGCCGCGAGAGGATCGAGAGCAAGCTGCCGGACATCGCCGAATTCGTGCGCACCTACCTGGACATCGATCCTGCGGAAAAACCCATACCCGTGCAGCCCACGGCGCATTACGCCATGGGCGGCATCCCCACTGACCTGGAAGGCCGGGTTATCACCGATGACAAAGGGACAGTGGTCCAGGGCCTGTATGCCGCCGGCGAGTGCGCCTGCATCTCGGTGCACGGCGCCAACCGGCTGGGCACGAACAGCCTGGTGGACCTGGTCGTGTTCGGCCGCAGGGCCGGGCGGCATCTGGCACGGTACGTCGCCCAGGCGGACCTCCCCGAGCTCCCGCCCGGTGCTGCAGAGCCCACAGCAGCCCGGATCGCTGGGCTCAAGGACGGAAAGTCAGGCCCATCCCCGGAGCTCCTGCGGGAACAGATGCAGGACGTGATGACCTCAAAGGTGGGGATCTATCGCAACGGGCCCGACATGGCCGCGGCCGTGGAGGAATTGAAGGGGCTGCGCGAGGCTTATCGAGACATCCGCTGCCCCGACCACAGCCGGGCCTTCAACATGGGCTTGCTCGAGGTCCTGGAGCTGGGCCATCTGCTGGACAATGCCTACATCGCGGCGGTGTGTGCCCTGAACAGGGAGGAGAGCCGCGGGGCGCATGCCCGGGAGGATTTCCCGGACCGGGACGACGCACGCTGGCTCAAGCACACGCTGGCCCGGCTGGAAAAAGACGACGTGCGGATCGAATACAAACCGGTCGACGTCTCACGCTGGCAGCCTAAGCCCAGGAAATACTGAAGGGGACCGCAACCATGAAGATCATATTGGAGATCCAACGATTCAATCCGGAAACAGACGACAAACCACACTTCCAGACCTTCGAACTGGAGGCAGAACCCGAAGACCGGCTCCTCTCCGTGCTCATGCGCATCAAGTGGGAACAGGAGCCGGGGCTGGGCCTGCGCAAAAGCTGTGCACACGGGGTTTGCGGCTCGGATGCGGTGGTGGTCAACGGCAAGGAACGCCTGGCCTGCAAGACGCTGATCAAAGACCTCATCGGCGAGGGCAGAGGGGCCATCCGAGTCGAGCCGCTGCGCACCCTGCCCGTGCAGAGAGACCTGATGGTGGATCAGACCCGGTTCCTCGACAACTATATCCGCGTGAAGCCCTTTTTCATAAACCCGGAGCCGCCGCCCGAGCAAGAGCGGAGGCAGAGCCAGGAGGAGCGGAAGCGCATCGACGACGGGACCAACTGCATCCTGTGCGGAGCCTGTTATTCGGCCTGTCCGGTGGTGCAGGGGACCAATCCCGAGTTCTTGGGCCCCGCGGCCGTGGTCCAGGCCTCACGATTTTTAGACGACAGCCGTGACCTGGGATTTGCGGAGCGGCTCCCCCTGCTGGACTACGCGGACGGCATCTGGCCCTGTGAGAACCACTTCGAGTGTACGCGTGTCTGTCCGCGCTCCATCAAGGTCACGAAGCTGATCAATCAGACCAAACGCAGGATCTCGGCATCCAGATCGAAGGGCCCGTCCTGAAAAGGGACCGGGATCACCCCTTCATCACCCCCAGAGGGACCGCCCGCGCCACCAGCCTTCCGAGACCGGTCTCATGTGAAACCCGGACCACCTCATCGACGCTCTTGTAGACCTGTGGCGCCTCCTCGGCCAAGCCCTTCCAACTGGCCGATATGAGCTCAATGCCCCTGCCTGCCAGTTCCTGCTTGATCTGCTCTCCCCGGAAGCGCCTGCGGGCCTCATGCCGCGACATCACCCGGCCGGCCCCGTGTGCGGTCGAGCTGAAGCTCAGCCCCTCCGCCTCCGCGGTGCCGGCCAGGATGTAAGAGGCTGTGCCCATGCTCCCGGGTATAAAGACCGGCTGGCCCACACTGCGGTACGCCTCCGGGATCTCTTCCCGGCCCGGGCCGAAGCTGCGGGTGGCACCCTTGCGGTGGACGCAGACCTCCTTCACGCGACCCCGGATCTCGTGCCGCTCAAACTTGGCCACGTTGTGGCACACATCGTAGACCTGGTCCATGCCCTGGGCGCTGCCCAGGACCCTGTGGAACACCTGGCGCACCCAGTAGGCGATCATCTGCCGGTTGGCAAAGGCGAAGTTGACGGCCGAGCTCATGCATTTGTAATATTCCTGCCCCAGTTTCGACCGGATGGGGGCGCTGATCAGCTGCCGGTCGGGGAGGTCCCGGAATCCGAAATGATTCTCCATCGCGCGGATGTAGTCAGAGGCGACCTGGTGGCCCAGTCCCCGGCTACCGCAGTGGATCATGACCAGGATCTGGCCCCTCTCGTGGATCCCGAATTTGCCGGCCTTCTCCCGGTCGTAGATCTCGTCCACCTTCTGGATCTCCAGGAAGTGATTGCCGGAGCCCAGGGTCCCCAGCTGGGGGATCCCCCGTTCGATGGCCCGCTGGGACAGATAGCCGGGATCGGCGCCGGGCATACACCCTCCCTCCTCGGTGCATTCCAGGTCTCTCCGGCAGCCGAAGCCGTGACCCACCGCCCATTCCGCTCCCTTTTCACAGACTTCCTTGAGTGTATGGGCATTGAGCCGCATGCTTCCGCCCTTGCCCACTCCGGCCGGGACCTCCTCGAAGATGGCCTGCAGGAGCTCCCGGCGGACGCCGGCGATGTCCTCTTCCCGGTAATCGGTCCTGAGCAGGCGGACCCCGCAGTTGATGTCATATCCCACGCCTCCGGGTGAGATGACACCCGCGTCCATGTCGAAGGCGGCCACCCCCCCGATCGGGAAACCGTACCCCTGATGAGCATCGGGCATGACGTATGCCGCTCTCTGGATGCCGGGAAGGCAGGCCACGTTCCTGGCCTGTTGGAGGGTCTGGTCCCTGCGGACCCCCTGCATGAGCCGCTCCGAGCTGTAGATGATGGTCGAAACCCGCATGTCTCCCTGGCGTGGGATCTCCCAGGTGAATTCGTCTATTTTTTTCAGCTCCATGGCCCGCCTCACATGTCGACCACGACCTGGACCATGGTGGTGTCACCGGTCTCGATCTCCATGTCGTGGTAAGTGACGGCCTTGACATCACCGAAGGTCTCGTATTTCCCTACTCCCTCATCCCCCTTCAGCACGGCCAACAGTTCAAGGCCCTGTTCAGCGGGACGGATCCGGACATCCTCCGCCGCGTGCAGGAGGAATCCCCGGGTCTCCAGCAGGAAAAGGATTTCCTCCAGAAACGCCATCAGGAGCTGCTTGAGGTCGTTCCCGCTCACCCGGACCTCCTCAGTGTGCGATGCCGAAACCCCCTCCGGATCCCACATCAGGGATGCCACGGCCAGGGCGGCGTTGGCAAAGGCCTGCTCCAGCGTGGCGCCGAAAGCCTGAAACTTGGCGTCGGCTGTGTGCTCCAGATACAGAAATTTCTCGCTGGCTGTCATGCTGTAGATCCTGGATAATTCACACAGGGGTTCCATCGCTCTTTTATGTCATCGCGAGGCCTTAAGGGCTGTGGCGATCTTGTCATTGCGATGAGCCATTTCATAATGAGCAATGTCGACATTTTTTATGAATTATTCAGGTTATAGAACCCGGCCACGGCGCTGCCGCAGTCGGGGCAGCGGCCGTTCTCAAGGCGGTCCGAGGTGATGGAGAACCCGGTCCGCCCGATCACAGTGCGGCCGCAGCCCGGGCAGGGCGTATCCTCGGCCTCCCCCCAGACGTTTCCGATGTAGATGTACCTCAGCCCCTGGGACCTGCCTATGGCATAGGCCTTCCGCAGAGTGGCAACGGGAGTGGCCGAGGATTCCAGATACTGAAAATCCGGGTGGAAGCGGCTTATGTGCCAGGGGATGTCGGGGTCGACTCCAGCGATGAAGGCGGAGATCTCGGTGAGTTCCCGCTCCGAATCATTCCGGCCGGGAACCACAAGCGTGGTCACTTCCACCCAGATCCCGGATTCCCGTAAAAGGCGGATGGTTTCCAACACCGGCGCCAGCCTGGCCCCGCACATCTCCCGGTAGAAATCCTCCTGAAAAGATTTGAGGTCTACATTGCAGGCGTGCAGGTAGGGCCGGATGGTGTCTACCGCCTCCGGTGTCATGTAGCCGTTGGTGACGAACACGTTGTAGAGCCCCGCCTCTAGGGCCAGCCGGGCTGTGTCATAGGCATACTCGAAATATATGGTGGGCTCCGTGTAGGTGAAGGAGATGCTCCGGCATCCCTGCCTGCGGGCGGCGGCCACGATGTCGGGCGGGTCCATTCTGCGGCCGGAAAAATCCGGCTCCCGGCCCTTCGAGCCCTGTGAGATCTGCCAGTTCTGGCAGAACGAACAGCGGAAATTGCAGCCGATGGTGGCCACCGACAGGGACTGTGTTCCAGGGAGGAAGTGGAAGAGGGGCTTTTTCTCGATGGGGTCGATGTGGGCGGCTATGACCTCCCCGTAGACCTGCGTGTAGAGCCTGCCTTCAAGGTTGCGGCGCACGCCGCACACGCCATACTCCCCGGAGTCGATGCGGCAGCGATGATGGCACAGGTTGCAGGCCACACTACCCCCTTCCAGCGTGTCGTAGAGCATGGCCTCCTTCTGCACGAGCCTCACCTCTCGAAGATCTCGACCCGGTTACCCTCCGGGTCCTTCACGAAGTAGACAAAGCGATCCTGGTAAGGGGATTTGATGACCTCGACCCCCTGCTCAACCAGCTCTGCACAGAAGCGCTCCTTGTCCTCCGTCCAGAGACCGAAATGGTTGTACCCGGCCTGATCGTCGGTCCGGGGTGAAAGTTCCACACCCTGCGGAGCAAACACCTCGAGGGTGATCAGTCCCCTGTGCAGTTTGGTCATGCGGCACTCAGCAGGGAGGCCGAAGATGCTCCGCACCAGCTCGAGCGGGATCGTGCGGCTTTCGCCTTCTGTGAATCCCAGTTTCTCCGTGTAGAAACTGATCAGGTCCGCGGGATTGTTGCTGATCAAACCCAGATGGCAGCCGTTCATGAAATTCTCCTCTTCCTTCGTTGAGCGATCGGTCCGCCCTGAGGCTGTAACCCGCAGCGCTTCATTTCCGGTTTCCCGGGTGCCGGACCCTAAAGCCGCAGACGGGCAGAGATGTGCGAGGGGGCATTCCGTACAACGCGGCTTGCGGGCCGGGCACAGGGCGCGCCCATGGTTTACGAGCAGGTAGTTGAAATCCAGCCAGGCCGACCTGGGAACGATCTGGAGGAGGTCCTGTTCGATCTTGTCCGGGTCCTTTTCCCGGCTCAGACCCAGCCGCCCGGACAGGCGCTTGACATGCGTATCCACCGCGATGCCCTCGGCCTTCCTGAAACCGCTGGAGAGGACGATGTTGGCGGTCTTGCGCGCCACGCCCGGCAGGGTAATCAGGTCCTCCATGGTGTCGGGCACACGGCCTTCGAAGTCGTCCTCGATCCGGCGGGCGGCTCCGATGATGCTTCGGGTCTTATTCCGGTAGAATCCGGTGGGCCGGATCTCCTCTTCGAGCTCGGCGGGAGCGGCCGCAGCCAAGTCTGCGGCCGTGGGATACTTCGCGAACAGGCCCGGTGTTATCTCGTTGACCTTCTTGTCCGTACACTGTGCCGAGAGGATCGTGGCGACCAGGATCTCCAGGGGATTGGAGTGGTACAGGGCCGTGCGGCAGTCAGGGTAGGTCTCGAGCAGGATACTGATGATCTCATCGATGCGCCGCTCGGTGTTTTCCATCTATTTTTTCAGTTCGCTGTGAAGCCTTATGATCCGCAGCAGGTCGGTACGGCAGATGACCCCCACGATCCGGTCGTCCTCCATCACAGGCACCTGATGGATCTCCCGGGAGTTGAGGGTTCTGAGCACCTGGTTGCCGTCCGTGTCCGGGGATACGGGAACGAGTTTATCCCTGGGCGTCATCACCCGGCTGACAGAAGTGACAGGCCATGAATCCCTGGGGAGGGCCTTGACGTCCTCGAGGCAGACGATGCCGATCTGCTCGGTGCCGTCCGCTACCACGAAGACCCTGTCCCGCTTCTTGAGTATGTGGTCGTCGATCAGTTCCTGCACGCTCATGATCCCGGGCACGGTCTCATAATCCGGATCCATCAGGTCCACGGCTTTCTTGTCTTTCAAGACTCCTTCGAACATGACCTGGGTGTAACCGCGGACCGAGGCGCTGTTCAGGAACCACCCGATGAAGATGAGCCAGAACCCCTGAAGGAAACCCTGTATGATCTGGAAAATGCCCAGGACGATGAACAGGGCGGCAAAGCCCTGCCCCACCCGGGAGGCGATCCGTGTGGCCTTCTGGAGGTCTCCGGTCAGCTTCCAGATGAGCGAGCGCAGCACGCGGCCCCCGTCCAGGGGGAATCCGGGCAGCAGGTTGAACACGGCCAGGGCGATATTGATCATGGAGAGATAGAAAGCGGCGGCGGAAAGCGGACGGCTCACTACGTGCAGCCCGAAGGACATCAGCAGGAAGGCCACAGACAGGATCATGCTGGCGAAGGGTCCGGCCAGGGCCATGGAGAATTCCTTGAGCGGTTCCTTGGGCTCCGCGCTGATCTCGGCCACGCCCCCCAGGATGAACAGGGTGATGCGGCGGACCTTCTCCCCCTGCTGGATCGCGACCAGGGAGTGTGCGAACTCGTGAAACAGGACCGAGGCGAAGAGCAGCAGGCAGGTCAGGGTTCCCAGCATCCAATTCAGGCTCGAAGACCACTCGGGATACCTTTGGGGATAATACGAGGTGGATAACATCCAGGTGAACAGGATGAAGATAAGGAACCAGCTGGAGTCGACGTAGATGTCGATATTGAACAGGCGTCCGATCCTCCAGCTGTGCCGCATGTGCCGTTCCCCTCGTTCGGGAAGCGAAGCCCCCCGAGCTTTCCTAGAATTCCTTGAACTGGTCTTTGGGGGTCCCGCAGACGGGGCAGACGTCGGGGGCCTCACCCTCCATGGTAAACCCGCACACGCCGCATACGTGAATGGGCGTGTACTCGATGTCCTGTCCCGATTCCGCGGGGCTCAGCGCCTTCTTGTACATTTCGGCGTGGACCTTTTCCGCGGCCAGGGCCCAGGTGGTCGACGTCTCGGCGCCCTTCTCACCCTGCTGCTGGGCGGTCTGGATGTAGACCGGGTACATCTCCTCCACCTCGAAGTTCTCGCCCTCGATGGCGGCCTTGACGTTCTCCACCGTATCGCCGATTCCGCCCAGGTTGCGCAGGTGATTGGTGGCGTGTTTGACTTCGGCATAGGCGTTGGCGCGGAAGACCCGGGCGATGTTGGGCAAGTTTTCCTTCTCCGCCTTGTCACCGAAGGCCATGTACCTCATGTGCGCCTGGCTCTCGCCCGCAAAGGCGTCCTGCAGGTTTTTTTCCGTCATTTTTTTCATGTTATCCCTCCTAAGTGATTTGTGTCATTCTTTCGATGGCTCCCCTGGCACGCCGGCTGACGTCAGGGGTGACCTTGACTTCGTATTCCATGTTCTCCAGGGAATGGAGCACCTTGCGCAGTGTGATCTTCTTCATGTTGGCGCACAGTGCCAACTCCTTGGCTGGATAAAATATCTTACTCGGATTCTCTTTCTGTAAACGGTAGATGATCCCGGATTCGGTGCCGATGATGATCTCCTGCTGGGGGGTGGTGCGCGCCTCGCTGATCATCTTTCCGGTCGAGAGCACCCGGTGGGCCAGGTCGATGACCTCGGGGCGGCATTCGGGATGCACCCAGACCTCCGCTGCGGGGTGGCGCTCCATTTTCTCCCGCACATCCCTGGCGTGGATGTTGTTGTGCACATAGCAGTAGCCGTCCCAGGGTATGATGGTCTTAGAAGTGTTACGGGCCACATAGCCGGCCAGGTTCTTGTCCGGGGCGAAGAGGATCTCCTCCGCGTCCAGCGATTCCACCACATCCAGGGCATTGGAGGACGTGCAGCAAATGTCGCATTCGGCCTTGACCGCCGCGGTGGTGTTCACATAACACACGACCGGCCGGCCCGGGTAATCCTTTTTCCAACGTATGAGCTCATCCGCTTCGATCATGTCCGCCATGGGGCAGCCGGCCGCGGGCTCGGGCGTGAGCACTGTCTTGTCCGGGGCCAGGATGGCCGCCGTCTCCGCCATGAAATGAACCCCACAGAACAGGATGACGTCCTCCTCGACCTGTGCGGCCTTGATGCTCAAACCCAAGGAATCCCCCAGGAAATCGGCCACATCCTGCACCTCGCCGATCTGGTAGTTGTGCGCCAGGATGGTCACGTTGCGGTCCTTTTTCAGTTCAAGGATCCTGGCGGCGATAGCCTGCTTGTCCACTGTGACCTCTACGCAGGGATCAGACCCGGACCGTGGTGGCACCGCAGTGCGGGCACTTGTCTCCCTTCTTGTTCATGAGTTCGCCGCACTCGTCGCAACTGCCAAATTCCACATGGCACGTGCCGCAGACTTCCTCGAGTCCTTCGATGGGGCCATCACAGTAGGGACAGCAGGAGCCTACGATCTGGGTCTTGGGCGCCGGCTCGGCCTTTTTCTTGGCCTGCTTGACTCGATTTTGCTGGAAATCCTCGATTGCCTTGTGCAGCGCGTCCGCACCCAGGTTGGAGCAGTGCATCTTGTTGCCGGGGAGGCCGCCCAGTTCATCCGCCACATCCTGGTTGGTGATCTTCATGGCCTCGTCCAGGGTCTTGCCCATGGCCATCTCACTCACCATGCTGGAGACCGCGATGGCGGCTCCGCAGCCAAAGGTCTGGAACTTCACATCGCTCAGGCGGTCGTCCTCGACCTTGATGTAGAACGACATCATGTCACCGCACACCGGGTTCCCGACCTCTCCGACACCATCGGCGTCCTTGAGGACCCCCACGTTGCGGGGATTGGAGAAATGCTCCATGACTTTATCACTGTACATCATTGTCTTTCTCCTCCAGATATTGTGTGTAGAGGGGCGACATCTTGCGCAGCCTCTCTATGATAGGAGGGAACACCTCGATGAAATAATCGATGTCTTCCGGGGTTAGGCTGTCGATCAGGCTGAAGACCAGCGAGCCCTGGGCCAGCGCGTGGTCCAGGCCCATGGCCAGCAGCACATGGGAGACCTTCAGGGATTTGGATGTGCAGGCGGACCCGCTGGAAACGGCGATCCCCTGTATGTCCAGGGTGAGGAGCATGGCTTCTCCTTCCACAAAGGCCACACTGAAGCTGGCGTGATAGGGCAGCCGGTTGACCGGATGGCCGGTGAGGACCACGTGCTCCATCTCGAAGGAAAGGTGCTGGATGATGCGGTCACGCAGCGGCTGCACCTTCACCCTGCGGCTCTCCATCTCCAGGCCGGCGATCTCGGCCGCCGCGCCCAGGCCCGCGATACCCGGCAGGTTCTCGGCTCCGGCACGCTTCCCGTGCTCCTGGATCCCGCCATCGATAAGCGGCAGGATGGCCGTCCCCTTGCGCACGTAGAGAGCAGCGCTCCCCGCAGGCCCGTAGAACTGATTCCCCGCCAGGCTGAGGGCCTGTACGCCCAGGTCCCGGACATCCACCGGGATGACGCCGGCCGCCGCCACGGCATCCGTGTGGAGCACGACGCCCGCGCTGCTGCACACCTCGGCGATCTCCCTGAAGTGGGGCTGGACGGTGCCGACCTCGCTGTTGGCCAGTGAAATCGAGACCACGGTCGTCTCCGGTGTTATGGCCTTGCGGACGTCATCCGGGTCGATCACGGCCTGCTGGTCCACGGGAACCTGTGTGGCCGAATAGCCCGACCGCCCCAGGCTTTTCAGAGCATTCAGGACGGAAAGGTGCTCGACCGCGGACACGACGATGTGCTTCCCTTGCTTGCGGTTGGCGTGGGCCAGCCCCTTCAGGGCGAAGTTGTTGGATTCGGACCCGCTGGACGTGAAATAGATCTCGGATGGCTCGGCATTGATGAGCCCGGCAACACGGGCCCGGGCTTCTTCCAGCGCCTCTGCGGCCGCCTGGCCAAAGGAATGTATGTTCTGGGGATTTCCGAACTTCTCCCCGAGAAGGGGAAGCATGGCCACTTTTGCCCGGGGATGCAGCGGAGTCCCCGCGATATGGTCCATGTACACTCTTCTCATTTTACCCTCGGTTTTCCCGGACTGGTCAGGATCATGAACACGCCGGATATGTACATCCACAGGGCCTCTCTCGGGAAACCCGATGGGGCAGGGGGCCCTAGGTCATATTCAATAACCCTGACACGGATCAGACGGAAACGACTTCCTGCACTTCGGGAATCTCCTTTTTCAGGAGCTTCTCGATGCCCATTTTCAATGTCATCTGGGACATGGGGCAGCCGGCGCAGGCCCCGACCAGCTTCACCTTGACGATTCCGTCTTCGACATCCACCAGCTCGACATTGCCGCCGTCCGCGACAAGAGAAGGACGGATCTTATTCAGGACTTCTTCGACTCTTTCTTTCATGTCATGTTCCTCCTTTTCAGGATTGACCCTATATTATATCTTTTGGACCGGCAAGTCTATTGGACCTTAGTCCAATATGACGCGCCTTTTATATTTATAGCATTTCGAAGCCCCATAGTCAACTTATCCTATAGTTTTTATAGTATTTATTCCGCAGCTATCCTGGGGATGTCCGGGTGGAGGCGGGAAACGATCTCATAATTGATGGTGCCGCCCCAGGCCGCCAGCATATCCGCCGTCACCTCGTCTTCCCCGGACCGTCCGATCAGGACCACCGGGTCTTCCACCTCGACCCCGGGGATGTCGGTGATGTCGGCGGCGATGAAATTCATGGCCACCCTCCCCCGCAGCGGGGCCCTCTGTCCCGAGATCAGGACGTGGGCGATGTTTGAGAGATGACGGGGATACCCGTCCGAATACCCTATGGGGATGACGGCCAGCCTCGTGGCCCGTGTGGCCCGAAAGGTGCGTCCATAGCCGACGAATGCTCCCTTGGGGACGTGCTTGACCTGGGCGACGCGGGCCTTCCATGACAGAACAGGAAGGAGCGTGACAGGCTTTCGATTCTGCTGCAGGCAGGACACATAGGTCTCCTTGGAGGGCCAGAGCCCATACAGGCCGATCCCCACCCGCAGCAGGTCGAAGTGAGTCTCCGGAAACAGGATGGCCGCGGCCGTGCAGGACATGTGCCGGATAGGAATCCGCACGCCCTTCTTTTCGAAACCGGCCAGCACCCGGTGGAAACTATCCAGCTGGCGACGGGCATACGTGTGGTCGGTGGTGTCTTCGATGTCGGCGAAATGCGAAGAGATCCCCTCGAGCACGATGCCGGGGTGACCCTGCAGACGCTCGAGCAGGGTTTCCAGCCCCCCGGGCTCGACCCCCTGACGATACGTCCCGGTTTCCACCTTGACATGGACATACGCCTTGAAACGGCGGTCACGGCAGATGCGGCCCAGGCGATCGATAGTTTCCGGGTTATACACCGTCAGCCTGAGCCCGCGCGCCACGGCCTCTTCCAGATCGGAGAGGGCGACATAACCCGAGATCAGGATCGGGGCTTCCGTGCCGAGCTCGTTCAGGGCGATCCCCTCTTCCAGGGAGTGCACGCCCAGCCAATCGGCGCCCTCCGACAGGACCAGGGGCGCGATCCGGGACATCCCGTGGCCGTAGGCGTTGGCCTTGACCATGGCCAGGAGCTTGGGTTCCGGCCCGACCAGGGTACGGAACTGTTTGAGGTTATGGGAAAGAGAGGCCCTGTCCAGCTCGATCCACTGGAGGCGGTGCGTATCCATCAGGCAGTCAGGCGAGTTCGGGATCAAGCCGGGCCAGGTCCACCAGCCCGTGCAGTTCGTCCTCGATCAATACCGTGTCCCGGCGGCCCACGCCCGTGGAGATGATCGCGACCTTGACCTCCAGGAGGTCTTCGATGAGCCTCACATAGTCCCGGAATCCCTGGGGGAGCTCGCCCCAGGTCCTTTTGCCCGCGATCCCGGTTCCCCATCCCCTGATGGTCCGGTAGCGCGGCTCCACCTTTTCCAGAACCCAGCCTTCCAAAGGGAAACCGGGAAGGGCCTCTCCCCGGTAGGCGTATTCCACGCACACCTTGATCTCCTCGAGGCCATCCAGGACGTCAGGTTTGGTGAGGACGATCCGCTTGACCCCGTTCAAGCGGCAGGCGTAAGCCAGCTGCACGGCATCCAGCCAGCCGCAGCGCCGCGGCCTCCCGGTGGTGGCCCCGTATTCCTGGCCGTGGTCCCTCAAGTACTCTCCCCACTCGTCAAAGGCCTCGGTCGGGAAGGGACCCTCCCCGACCCGCGTCGTGTACGCCTTGCAAACACCCAGGACGGCATCGAGTTTGTCCGGGCCGATCCCCAAACCGGTGCATATGCCGCCGGCCGTGGAGTTGGAGGAGGTGACGAACGGATAGGTGCCGTGGTCCACATCCAGGAGGACACCCTGGGCGCCTTCGAACAGGACCGGCCTCCCCTGCTTGAGGGCATCATCCAGGAACAACGACACATCCCGGATAAAGGGGCGGAGCTGCTCGGCATAGGCCGAATACTGCCGAACGATCGGTTCCGCTTCGAGGAGTTCTTTGCCATGGTGAGCGAGCAGGATGTTCTTCTCTTTTACATTGTGTTCGATCTTGGCCCGCAGGAGACCGGGGTTGAGAAGGTCGCCGACCTTGATCCCCTGCCGGTCGGCCTTGTCCACGTAGGCCGGGCCGATGCCCCGGCAGGTGGTCCCGATCTTCTGTTCGCTCTGCTCCTCCCGCAGGCTTTCGATCACGGTGTGGTATGGAAGGATGAGGTGGGCATTGGGGCTGATGAGGACGTTGTCCCGGATCTCGATCCCCATGTCCTCCAGGATCTTTTTTTCCCGCAGGAAGGCTTCCGGACTGATGACCATGCCGTTGCCCAGCAGGCAGAGTTTGCCGCTGTGCAGGATACCGGAGGGAATCAGGTGAAGGATCACCTTGCGGCCGTCGACATAGACGGTGTGGCCGGCGTTATGCCCCCCCTGATAGCGGGCCACGATATCAAAGGCCTGTGTGAGCAGATCCGTGATCTTGCCCTTGCCTTCATCCCCCCACTGCATGCCGATAATGGCGACATTGCTCATTGACCCATCCTTCCCTAGAATCCTACGGCCACCTGAAGGAGGTAGGCATCGTTCTTGATCTCCAGGTCTTTCTCGCGGTTGAAATCATACTCGAACTTGAGGTAGGCGTTCGGGGCAAACATGAAGACGGCTCCCAGGGCCCAGCGGGTCCTGTCCATGTGTATCCCTTCACCCGGCGCATCCGGGCCCTCGAAACCCGGCCCGTGGAAGGTGTCGTCATACTTCAGAACCTGGTAACTCACGACCGGACGGAAGCTCTTCCAGATCATGGCGGTCTGGATGTAATACCCCCAGCCTACAGCGTCGGCAAACGGCTCAGGGGTCTCCGATCTGGAATGGTTGTATTCGACCGTGACGTAAAAGTCCGAGGTGGTCCAGGCCGCGGTCCCTGCCTGCAGGATCCGGTCGCGGCTGTCGGCGTCGTCGTACTTTCCCCGGTAGTAGGAGTATCCGACCGATAATCCTTCACCCAGGGCCAGGGCCAGCCGCCCACCCCAACCCTTGTCGCGGTTGTTGTCCCGGAACTGCTGGCCGCTGCTCAGAAATTCTCCTTCAGACAGACCGTTCCCCAGGTAGAGCACGTACTCCAGACCGCTGACCGAGCCGCCCCCGGTTACACCGACATCCCGCCAGGTAAAGGGAAACAGGTACTCGATATTCAGGGGGGGGTTGACCGTATCGGTCTGATGGGGCAGGTTGTTCTCGTTGTACTGGCCGAAGGGGACGACAAAAAGCCCCAGCTTGGCATAGAAGTGCTGGGAAGCCTGAAAACCCAGCCAGGCCTGGTTGAGGTCGAAGCGGTCCCCGTTGTAGTAGGAGGCCTCCGTCATGAATGAGACTTGGGGCGCCAGCTGCCCGGACAGCAGGAGCCCCAGCAGCGGGTTCTGAAACGTGCCGTCGGGATACGGGCCGGACTCTTCGCTCTTGTGGTAGTCCGCGGCCAGGTAGCCGCCGGCCTGAACCCGGAACGGATCCGTCTGAGGCATCATCTGCTGGGCTCCGGCCCAGGTCACACATGCAAGTAACAACAGGACTAGGAATGTGTTTTTTTTCATATCGATGTGATGTCGAAATCGTCATCCAGGAGTCGGTCCATCCAGCGGCTCACGTCCGCCTTTTCGGCGACCAGGCGGTTGATCTCGTTCACTCCCTCCTTGGTGCCCATCCATATGGCCCCGATCAGGCGGCCGTCCTGGATCACGAGCTTTTTATAAAGCCCCTGATCCGGCTCCTCGCGCCGAAACTCCTGAGCCGTTTCCGGTTCCGGCGCGAACTGGCCGATGGACGTGACATTCACGCCCATGACCTTGAGCGTGTTGGATGGAACGGTGCCCTCATAGGTCTGGGACCGGCCCAGGACAGTGTGGGCCGCTGTTCGGGCCTGCTGGAAGGCGGCCGGGATGATTCCGTAGATCCGGCCCCGGTGCTGCACGCTGTCACCGGCCGCAAAGATGTTCGGATCGCTGGTCCGAAGCGTGTCATCGACTACGATGCCCTTGTCGGTCTCCAGACCGGCATCCCGGGCCAGGTCGATCCGCGGCCTCACGCCGGCCGCCACGATCACCATGTCGGCACGGCTCTCGCCGCCGTCCTTGAACCGCAGGCCTAGGGCCTCACTCTCTCCCAGGATCTCCTCGGTCGCCACATCGAGGTGAACACGGATCCCCAGGCCTTCGATCTGCCTCTGCAGAACCTCAGCACCCGGTGTGTCCAGCTGGCGGGGCAGGAGACGCGGGAAGAACTCATAGACATCCACGGTCCCGCCCCGGGTGTTGACGGCCCGCGCGATCTCGAGGCCCAGCAGCCCCCCTCCGATGACCGCCACCCGGGCATGCTGCTCCATGTACTCCAGAATCGCCCGGGCATCATCCAGGGTCCTCAGGGTGAAGACCCCGCGCTTGTCCGTCCCCCGGAAAGGCGGGATGGAGGCAAAGGCCCCGTTGGCCAAGACCAGACGGTCATAGGGGAATGTCCCGCCTCCGCTCGTCTCCACCTTCTGCGAGTCCCGATAGATCTCCCTTACCCGGTTGTCCAGATGGAGCTCGAGCCTCTGCTCCCGGTACCATTCTTCCTTGAACGCGAACAGCCGTTCAAAAGGAAGGTTCCCGGCCAGGTATTCGATGAGGTTGGGCCGCGGGTAATACAGGTGCTTCTCGTCTCCCAGAAGCACGATCTGGGCCTCGGGATCCAGTTCGCGCAGGGTCTTGGCCAGGATGGTCCCGGACAGACCATTTCCTACGATGACGACTCGCATTTCAGGTTAGCGTTTTCTCCCGGAAGAGTGCCGGGACTCAGCCTATCTTCTCGAAGAATTCCTTGCCCACGCCGCACTGAGGGCAGACCCAGTCGTCGGGGATGTCCTCAAACGCGGTGCCGGCGGCGATCCCGCCATCCGGGTCGCCAACTTCCGGGTTATAGATATAACCACAGGCCGTGCATTCGTATTTATCCATATCGATCCTCCTAAGATATTTGATTCCTCACACGCATGATCCCGAGTGCCTAATCCTCTTCCAGGACGTGCTCTTCGTATTTGACTTCCAGTTTGAACTTGTGGGCCTTCTCCTGTTCAGCCATGAAATCAAACAGCTTCTGCAGGTCGGGGTCATCCGAGCTGTTCTTCAATCGGGTGTACAGCTCCACAGCCCTCTGTTCTTTCTTGGAGGCGAAGATGAGAAGATCCTGAAAGTTCATCTCCGGTCCGGCGGGTTCCTCGACCAGGTAGTCGGAGATCTTGAGATCGAGGGCCCGCTCGGGCTTCAGGGATGCGATCTTCTGGGAGGTCAATTCCATCAGAAGCCGCTTGTGGTTTTTTTCCTCTTCCTGAAGCTCCAGGAGCAGGTCTTTGAGACCGGGGGACTTGGCCTTCTCACTCATGCTGCCGTAGGCTTCGATGGCGTCTTCTTCCCGGGCGATAGCGAACTTGATGACATCTTCAAAGTCTGTGAATTCCATGATTCCTCCTCGTCGGTGGCGTGTGGGTCTATTCGTCTTTTTTGGGCTGCATGGGCTTGCCGCAGCACACCAGTGTACCCATGCCGGACTTGACCACTTCAACTTCCTGCCCGCAGAGGGCACACACATAAACTTTGCCTTTTTCAGCCATTTCGGGACTCCTTTCAAGCTAATTCGCGTAATGCAGCGGGTTCATCATTATAATGCACAACCCATTGGGAGTAAACCAACCTGCTTTATTCATACCGCAAAAATGCGCCGTTGTCTATTGGACCTTCGTCCAATACTCCTCAAATCAACCCTTGAAATCCCTTATGAAGTTGTGGAAGTCGATCTCATTGGCGTCCAGGCCGCAGGAGTAGACGTAGCGACTCGCTATCCGCGAGGCGAAAACGGCCCGGAGGTAGGCTTCGGGAACACGCCGCATGATCTTGGCGAATCCCAGTTCATCGACCAGCACATTGGGGCAGCAGCACTTGATGACATTCCGGAACAGCTTGCGGTCCTTGAACAGCTCGGAGGCATAGATCGCATCGGTCACGCTGTTGATCTTGTCGCTGATCCGGTCGGTCAATACTACCCTGGGGACGCCCTTTTTCCGGTATTCCCTGGAAATCACCCGGTATTCCAACGTGGCATTCTTACGGATGATGTCGAGGATCTCAGCGATATACCGTTTCCGGAAGGCGGGGATCCGGTTGTTCCTCACGCACATTTTCTTCTCGTACTCCTCATCCGTGAGCACCAGGCTGGCGAAGACTTCCAGAGAAGACGACGTCACCCCGCCCTTGTTGGCGGACGCATCCTTGAAGATGATGACACCCTTTTCCTCCAGGCGGAGGCGAGCACCCTGGGTCAGGAACAGATTGGCTCCCTCCGAGATGATTTTGAAGCGGGGGTTGCCCTCTTCATCCAGGAACCGGTCCCAGTTGTTGATGTTGATGGAAGCCGGCCTTCCCCCGCAGGGCACAAAAAGATCGGCCTTGAACCTGGGATCAAAGTGGAAGGAGTTGCGAAATTCCAGCCCGCTCACCACCTTCTGGCCGTCGGGCAGTGTGACATCCTCTTCGTCGACCCTGACCAGGAATCCCTGCTTGGAAAGATAGGACCTCCGGAACTGGTCGACCGGTTTGCGGTCCCGGGCCAGCCGATTCAACTCCTTACGGTTCAAGCCATTGGGATCATAGAGGACCCCGGAGCCGTCGATGATCGCCAGGATCCGGTCTTTGGAGATGAGGATCTCGTTGCTGCCCAGGTCCCCGTCCGGCCCACCTGTCATGACCTTGGTGATCCGCTCTTCCTTCCAGCCCATCTCATCCAGGACATTCAGGACATACTGGTGGACCGAATTCGTGGTCATCCCATAGAGATCGTGCGGGATCCCGCCCATGGACACGGGCCTTCCGGTGGAAAACGATTTCCAGTAGGGGTAATCCAGGGCTTTGGCGCGCAGGGAGGCCCACTCCATGAGGTCGGCGGTGCCTTCGTCCGGACCCAGGAACAGGACGATCTCGCTGCCGTGATAGTCCAGGATGTTGTCGTCCGGAACCAGCAGGTCGAGCAGCCCGTTGATGTATTTCTTGAAGGCACATTCCGCCTTGTCCTGATATTTCCAACCCAGAAGAACCGTACCCTTGGAGCCGCCTTCCGGGATGTCCTTGTTCTTTCTATGCTGGGTATCGGCCAGGTTGTAGTTCTCGTCAAAAATGAAATCCGAGTTGTTGATGTAGCTCTGGAAACTGCTGGATCGGACGATCCGGATCCCTCCCCGTGAGATGTCCCAGAAACGGATGTGAAATCCCCTAAGCTCGATCCCGATCACATGGAAGATGCCGAAGGGGCGCCGGGGAAAATCCACCGGATTCAGGAATCCGGGGTCGTACATGAAGGAGATAGAGATCTTTTCCTCTTTGTAGAAGTTGGTGCGGCGAATGGACCGGATGAAAAGCAGGATCGCCTGGAAGACCTCCCGGTCGACATCCACGGGGATCCGCCTCTGGATCTCGCCGGCGAGCCGCTCCAGGTCTTGCTCGATGTCATGTGCGTCGACGAAAGGGCTGAACTTGCGGTCGAAAAGATGAAAAAGATTCTTGAGATACGTGTGGTTGTCTATCAGGGCGTCCCAGACCTTGGCCTCGGTAAAGGTATCTTTGGCCAGCTTGGTCTTCAAATTCCGCAGGATGCCCATGAGTTCCGGCGAGTCCCGCAGAACCTCGGCGATCTTCAGGTATTCCTCGTTGTCTCCGAACAGGAACTGATGTGCGAAACTCCAAGCGGAGACACCAAAGACCGTCTCCTGGGCCGTGAGTTTTCCCTGGCGGAACAGGGCGGACAGGGGGCTGTCGGGCACCACATACACCAGTGTGATCTCAGAAACCAGGTCCTGCAGAAGCCCCTCGTCTTTGATCCTGTCGAGATAAAACACGTGCACGGTCTTGCCATTGGCGAACTGTTCGATGTACTTGCGGTTGGATACCAGCTGGTGGGAATTGATCACATCCGAGATGTTGGAGAAGAACCGGCTGCTGGAATCCCGGTTGGTGACGATCATGATGCGGTGCTCACCCGAGTCTTTTTTCGTGGTCACTTCGATATAGGGCGTCTCCCACCCGAGGGTTTTTTCCAATGCGTTCTGATAGCGCGCATACGTCTCCGGTGTCGTCGTTTTCAGGAAGTCCCGGCAGGCGATAACCTTGAGGTCTGTTTTTTCCGGAGTGATCTTATCCATACGGATGGTGGGCTTGTAAACCAGGTACATGCGCAGGTGCTCGGCGCCGCAGGCCTTGCCCGAGGTCCGGTACGACTGGATGCGGTAGTTGGGGTAGCGTTCCTCGATCCTGCGCTCGATTTCCATGGCCCGCCTGTGGTCATCGTCCACCAGATAGATGGCTTCATCTTCCGATTCGGTCTCCAGGTCGATGATGAGGTCTTTGTCCTTGCGCACCTTGGCCATGATCTCGGCCGCCTTGACGGCCTCGATGTGGCCGGCGATAGTCTCGACGGGTGTGGTGCGAAAATAATAGGGCGCCATCCCCACCTTGGTGCAGAACCAGTCGATCTCGCTCCGCACCGCCTGCTGCGTGTACTGCCCGTGTTCCAGGATGATGCTCTCGATCTTCTGCAGCTGTTTTTCGGTCAAATGCGCCTTCTCGGCAATCTTCTTCAGGGTTTTCATGCTAAGCTCCCCGGGAATACCCGATGTCGAGATTCCACCGGCTTAAATGCGCCCCATTGTACCACACGAACCCAGACATTTCATCCCAGTTCAGGCTCCCGCCCCCTGTCTTGCATTTTTCGAGCATTTCCGATATGATTCATCATTCAAAATGAAAGCCAAAGCTGTTGCGAGCCTCATCCTGGGCTGGCTCATACCCGGCCTGGGGCATGTCCTGCTCAAGAAATATTCCAGAGCCGTGATTTTTTTCGTCAGCATCTCGGCCATGACGGCCCTCGGGTTGATCATGGGAGGAAAGATCTATTCCTTTCAGACAGAGAATCCCATAACCATCCTGGCCTTCTTCTCCGAAATCGGCTACGGCGGCTGCTACCTCCTGTCCAAGGTGTTCGGCTTCGGATTCGGTGACCTACAGTCGGTCACCTTCGAGTTCGGAACCGCCTACCTCGCGGGCGCCGGGCTCCTGAACTACCTGGTGGCCCTGGACGCCTATGACATCGCCATTGGGAAAAAGCCATGATCTTCCAGAGCCATCTCCTCTCCATGATCGTGTATTCCTCCTTTGTCTGCGTGGTACTGGCTCTCATCCGCCGGAACGATAAGAAGGCGCGCTGGAGATACGGCCTCTCCCTGTTCCTCATCATGGTGGTGGGCGCATTGATTTTCGGATGGTTTATGTATCTCTTCATCTAGCCTGAATCATTCATAAAGAATGTCGATATTGCCTTCATAAAACTCATAATAATCATCGACATTCTTTACCCTCCGGGCGGGCCGAGGAATAAGGATACTTTCCTCGTTAAAAAAACATAAATCACCAGGCGGAGTTCGGAGGCCGGCCGTTTTCAGTCCGAGCGCATGGGGACGTGAGTGAAAGAATGAATTCCTTTCAGGGAGGGATGGAGGGGGAGGTTGGAAGGGATGGGAGGGGGAGGTTGGACGGCGGGTCTTCCGCTCGGACTGAATAGGCCGGGAAGAGATAGGATGTTTAGTGTTCCATCCGCCTCTTTAAAAAGGGAGGTAAGTAGCATATAATACTTTCGCCTTGGAATTAATAAAGAGACAGCAGAAACGGACCGAACACCGAGCATGATTGAGCTGTATCACGTCTGGAAACAGTATCAGAAACCCCATTGGGCCCTCTCGGACGTCTCATTCCATGTCGAGAAAGGGGACTTCTGGTTCATCACGGGGCCGAGCGGATCGGGCAAGACCACCCTCCTCAAGATCATGTTTCGTGAGATTCTGCCTACACAGGGGCAGATCATCATCGACCGCCGCAACATCCTGAAGATATCGGACCACAGGATCTACCAACTGCGGCGTAAGATGGGGATCGTGTTCCAGGACTTCAGACTGCTCTTCCACAAGAAGGTCTTTGACAACGTCGCCATCGTGCTCGAGATCCTGGGAGTCCCGCGGAAAGAGATCCGGCGCCGCGTCTTCAGCGCCCTGCGCATGGTCAATCTGCACAACAAGATGTGGGAGTATCCCCCACACCTGTCTTACGGGGAACAGCAGCGGGTGGCCATCGCCCGGGCCGTGGTCAACCATCCCACCATCATCCTGGCGGACGAGCCCACCGGCAACCTGGACACGGAGCTGGCTTTCGAGATCATGAGCCTGTTCCGCGAGATCAACAAGCGGGGGGCCACGGTGATCATATGCACCCATGACCGGGAGCTCATCCGGCATTTCGGGCAGAAAATCCTGTTTTTGTACAAGGGCAAACTCTTGCGAAAGGAAGCACTCTGATTTTTCAGAAACTGAAGTATTTCGGCCGCGAGACCGTGAACAACCTGTGGCAGTATCGCGTCCGGAATCTGTTCTCTATCACCATCATCTGCCTGTCCTTCCTGATCCTGGGAGTCTTTCTCTCTCTCTCCAACAACCTCAAGTTCATGGCCGAGCAGGTCTCCCAGAACATGGCGGTGGTCTTCTTCCTGGACAAAGATGTTTCCGAAGACCAGCTCAGGACCATTGAAGAGAAGCTCACGCTGTCCCCCCTGGTCCTCCAGGCGAACTTCATCTCCGCTCGCGAGGCCGTGACCAAGTTCGATCAGAGGTTTCCGGAGCTTCAGGGGATCGTAGAAAACCTCAAGAGCAACCCGTTCCCCCCCTCCTTTGAGGCGACTCTCAAGGAAAACCTCCTGTCTTCGGATGTGTCAGCCGAATTCATCACCGAGATGATGACCCTGCCCGGAGTGGAGGACGTACAGTTCAACCGCGACTGGATCGAGCGGATGCAGTCGCTGAGCCGGTTGGCCAGCGCCATCGGCTTTTTCCTGGGCGGGATCCTCATCCTGGCGTCCTTTTTTATCATATCCAACGTCATCAAGCTCAATGTCTTTTCCCGCAAGGACGAGATCGAGATCCTGCGCATGAGCGGGGCCACCAACACCTTTATCCGGATCCCGTTCCTGCTCGAAGGAGTGGTCCTCGGCTTCCTGGGGGGCCTGCTCTCGCTCCTTCTGCTGCTGATCCTGATCGGCATCTTCCCGTTGTACCTGGGCGGTTCCCTCGGCGCGCTCAAGGAATTGATCAACTTTCGCTACCTCACCTTTCCCCAGAGTCTGAACATCATGTTCGGCGGTGCGGCCATCGGGCTCATCGGCAGCCTGACCTCCCTGGCCCGCTTCCTCAGGAATTAGAGGGGCCGCCTCCGAGCGGAAGCATTTCCAAATCCGTGATGATTTTTGTTGATTGGAACAGCACTTTTAGGCGAAATGCCTACCCTCCGAGCGGGTGTGATTGACATAGCTCGATGCTTTAACTTACAATTCAACGAAATGGCTTCCTTAGGACAGGAACTCAAACGCGAACGGGAACTGCGGGGTATTTCGCTCAAAGAGATCGCCGAGGCCAGCAAGATCAACCTCAGGTTCCTCCGCTACCTGGAGGAAGATCAGTTCGATCTCCTGCCCGGAAGGTTTTTCGCCCGCGGTATCATCCGGTCCTATGCCGCTTATCTGGGCCTGGAAGAGCACACCATCCTGAACCTCTATCAGGAAACCCTCGAGCAGAAGGATCATCCCCCGGAGGAGACGGCCAAAAAAGAAGGCGGGAAGGATGAATCCGGGGACAGGGCCAAGAGGATCTTCTCCTATTCGATCATGGCTCTGTTCCTGACCGCGGTGATGGTCGGATTCTTCGTCCTCATCCAGCAAAAAGAACCGGAGCCGGTATCCTCTCCCAAAACTCCGGTATCGGCCTTTGTGGAGGACGAGACTCCTCCCCCCCCTAAATCCGAACCCGAGCCGACCCGGACCGGACTCCGGCTGGATATGACCTTTCACCAGGAGACCTGGATCCAGATCTATGCCGATGGAGAGCTGAAGCTGGATGCGATCAGGCTACCTGGCGAAAACTTCCAGGTTACAGCCCTGGAATCCTTCAGGATCAATACAGGCAATGCCGGGGGATTCACCTACACATTAAACGAGGAGGCCGGGAAAGCTCTGGGCCTTCCGGGCAGGGTGGTCAGGGACACGATCATCACTCTCGAGAACTACCGGGAGTTTCTCGAGGAAAAGTAGTCGGACCAATGGAAAATCCCAAACCCAAAGGGCCTCGTGTCGTCGGGTTCATCATCGTCTTACTCATCCTCTTGTTCTTCGCCATCGAGTTCTTCGTGCGGGAGACGCAGCAGTTCTCTCCCACCACCATGACCAACGTCCTGCTGGCCTCACTCCAGATCATCGTGCTCCTGCTGTTCCTCATCCTGCTGTTAGTGCTGGGACGAAACCTGGTCAAGCTCTACATGGAGAGGAAGAGGAATGTCCCGGGCGCTCACTTCAAGACCAAGCTGGTCCTCTTCTTCATCGCCCTCACCCTGATCCCGACCCTGCTGCTGTTCTTCTTCGCCAGCGACCTCATAAGCCGCAACATCGAGCAGTGGTTCAAAACACCCATCGACAGGATCCTGGAAGACACCCGCAGTCTGTCCGAAAGCATCTACCAGAACAGCGACGATGTCACGCTCCACTTCGCAGAGCAGCTGAACAACTCCATTCGAGCGCGGGATCTGGTCGATGTGCGCAACCGCGGACCAATGATGGACTTCGTGAAGGAGAAGCTGAAGGAATACAAGGTCGACGAAATCGGGGTTTACCTGGACGAGGAGGAGCTGTTCGCCTACATGAACCCGGATCTGCCCCTTAAGTATTACCGGGACCTGCCCACCAATTTTGTCAAGATGGCCCACTTGGGGGAGAAGATCCGGACGATCGACGACATGGGGACCGGGGAGATGATTCGCCGCGGAGTGTCGTATAACATCCCGGAGACCGGCAACCTGCTGGTCGTGGTCAGCAAGTTCCTGCCTCAGAGCTATGCGGAGAAGATCAACAACATCCGGGCCTATGTGGACCGCTACCGGCAGCTCAAGATACAGCGGAATCCGGTCAAGACATTCTATCTGCTGACGCTCATCTTCATCACGCTGCTCATCGTTTTCGCCGCCAGTTGGATCGGTTTTCATCTGGCCAAAGGGATCACCGTTCCCATAGAAAAACTGGCGAACGCCACCAAGGAAGTCTCCAAGGGGAACCTGGATGTCCGGGTGGAGGACCCGGCCTCGGATGAGATCGGTATCTTCATCGAGTCCTTCAACCAGATGATCTCGGACCTCAAGGAGAGCCAGCACGACATCGCCCTGAAGACGGCCGAACTGGAGGGGCGGAAGCAGTACATCGAGACGGTCCTCAACAACGTCACCACGGGCGTCGTCACCCTGGATGCCAAGGGCACGATCACGACCATCAACCCTTCGGCCCGCATCATGCTGGGCCTCAAAGACAAAGACCCGGTGGGTAAGGATTACACGGGCGTCATGAGCGACGCCCGCTACCAGGAACTCGTCAAGCAGATCCGCCGGGGTATGAAGAACCGGTACCAGACCACGGACAAAGAGATCAAGCTCAAGCTCGCCACCCGGAATGTGGCCCTGGCTCTCTCGATGTCGCCCCTGAGGCTGGCCGACAACCGTTTTTCCGGGATGATCCTGGTCCTGGACGACCTGACCCAGCTGATCCAGGCCCAAAAGATCGCCGCCTGGAAGGAGGTGGCCCAGCGCGTGGCCCATGAGATCAAGAATCCTCTGACCCCGATCCAGCTCTCGGCTGAGCGCATGCTGAAAAAAATCAAGGCAGAGGACGGTCCCTGGGACCCGGCCATAGAAGAGGGCGCCAACACCATCGTGCAGGAAGCGGGGGCCATCAAGTCGCTGGTGGACGAGTTCTCTAACTTCGCCCGCATGCCGAAGATCCAGCTCCAGGAAGCGGATATCAACGACATCATCCATCAGGCCATAGCGCCCTTCAGGGGCATCTTCTCCGAGGTCAAGTTCCAGACGGATTTCGCGGCGGACATTCCCCTCTCCATCAAGGTCGACCCGGAACAGATGCGGCGCGTGTTCATAAATCTTTTCGACAACGCCATAGATGCCATGAACAAGCAGGGGCGGGTGGAGATCCGGACGTCCTTCGACCAGCTGCAGCAGCGGGTGTCTCTAGAGATTTCCGACTCCGGGCCGGGGATCTCGGATGAGGACAAGGAGAAGTTGTTCCTTCCATACTTCTCCACCAAGAAAAAGGGGACGGGCCTCGGTCTCGCCATCGTCAACCAGATCGTCAGCGAGCACAAGGGCACCATCCATGTGGAAGACAACAAGCCCACGGGCGCTAGGTTCGTCATACAACTCCCGACATGAGCAACGAAAGGATCCTGATCATCGATGATGAAGCCGGCATCCGGTCATCCCTGCAGGGTATCCTGGAGGACGAGGGGTATACGGTAGGGGCCACGGCCACCGGGGAAAAGGGCCTCGAGTTCCTGGCGGAGGATCAGTATGACCTGGTGTTCCTGGACATCTGGCTTCCGGAGATGAACGGGATAGAGGTCCTGGAAAAGATCAAAGACAAAGAAGAGAACATCCAGGTGGTCATGATCACAGGACACGGGTCTGTTGAATCCGCCGTTAAAGCCACCAAACTGGGTGCCTTCAACTTCTTGGAAAAACCCCTTTCCCTGGAGATGGTGGTGCTGACGGCCAAGAATGCCCTGCGGCAAAAAAGGCTGGAAGAGGAGAACATCCAGCTCCAGGAAAGACTCAGGTCCCGACTGCATCTGGTCGGGAAATCCCGCGCTATGCAGCGGCTGAGGAAAGAGATCGCGACCGCGGCTCCCTCTGGTGGAAGGGTCCTGCTCTTCGGCGAAAGCGGTACCGGCAAGAAGCTGGTGGCCCGGATGCTCCACCAGCGCAGCGAGCGGCGAAACAAACGCTTCATCCAGATCAGTGCCGCAGCCATCCCGGACGAGCTGATCGAAGACGAGCTCTTCGGACATATCCGGGACGCGCTTCCGAATTCGGAACGTGACAAGAAAGGGATAATGCTGCTGGCGGACGGGGGCACTCTCTTCATGGACGACATCGGAGAGATGAGCCTCAAGACTCAGGCCAAGCTCGTGAGATTGATCGAAGAGAGAAGATTCCAGCCATTGGGATCCGAAGATTCCCTGACGACCGACATCCGGATCATCGCGGCCACCAACAAGGACCTGCGCAAGCTGACCCAAGATAAAAAGTTCCTGGAGGAGCTGTTTTTCAAGCTAAACGTCATCCCCATGGCCATCCCACCTCTGCGGGAGCGCCGGGAGGATATCCCGATCCTTATCCGTTACTACCTTAAGCGTTTTGCTCGCGAAACCGGGAAGAAGGAAAAGACTATGAGCCAGGAGGCCATGCAGGCCTTTATCAGCTACACCTGGCCCGGTAACGTGAGCGAGCTCATCAATGTCCTGGAACGCTTCGCCATCATGATCAAGGAGGATCGGATCGAAGCCTCCCACCTGTATCTGCTGGTCGAGCCCCGGGAGTCGCAGCTCATCAGAGGGATGGACGAAAGCCGTCCACTCAGTTCGGCCAGGGAGCATTTCGACCGTGAATACATCCACAATGCCCTGCTCCGCAACGATTGGGACATGGACATGGCGGCCAAGGACCTGAATATTGAGCTGCCTACCCTCGAGGCCAACATCCAGCGCCTCGGCATCCGCTTTCTCGGGTGAGCCGGCTGTTTTCAGTCAGTGCGGAAGACTCGCCGTCCACCCTCCCATCCCTCCCTTGCTTATAGCTCTCAACCTGTTTTCAAAAATTATCCATTGGCTATATACCGGAATTTGTGATATTTTGAGAGGCGATTTTTTAAGGGAAGAAACATGAAAGTCGAAGCGCTCCGGCTGGTGATCCGTTCCGCACGGAAGTTCATCAACATGGGCTCTCTGAGCCGACTCTGGAACCTCGTCAAGAACTTCCATCCGGCCGAGATCGCCAACCTCATGGACCATCTCATCTCACGCGAGCGTCTGATCCTGATCAATACCCTGTACGAGCGGGGCAAGGAGAAGGCCGCCGAGGTCCTGAGCGAACTGGACCCGGAAGACGCCGCCTCCATCCTGGAAAACCTGCCGATCGATCAGATCGCCGACATCATGCAGATCACGCCCTCCGACGACGTCGCCCCCATCCTCGAGCTGCTGCCCGAAGAGATGAAGAATGCGGTCCTGGCCGCCATGGCGCAGAAAACGACCGAAGAGGTCATGGAACTCCTCGACCACGAACAGGAGACCGCGGGCCGCATCATGTCTCCCAACTTCTACGCCCTCAACGAAAACACCAACGTTTCCGACACCATCACGGCCATGCAGCTGGAAAGCGACGTGGAATCGGCCTTCTACCTCTACGTGATCGACGACCAGGGTCATCTCCAGGGGGTCGTATCCCTGCGGCAGCTGCTGTTTTCCCGGCCCAATACCCCGCTGAAGAACATCATGACCAGGGATGTGATCAGCGTGCACACGGAAACCGACCAGGAAGAGGTGGCGCGGCAGGTGGCGGACTACAACCTGGTGGCCATCCCGGTCGTCGACTCGGAGGGCAAGCTCTCGGGAGTGATCACGGTCGACGACATCATCGACGTCATCGACAAAGAGGCCACCGAAGACATCTACAAGATGCTGTCGTTGGACACCACCGACAGGATCCAGGACAGCCCCTTCACATCCATCAAGAAGCGGCTGCCGTTCCTGCTGTTCAGCCTGCTCACGGCCTCGGTCGCTCCCCTTGTCGTAAAGTATTTCGAGGGGACCATCCAGGATTTCGTGACCCTGGCCGTTTTCATGCCCCTGGTCGCAGCGCTGGGCGGGATCGCCGGGAACCAGACCATCGCCATCATGGTCAGGGAGATCGCCATCGGGCAGACCGAATGGATCTCGGCACGCAAGGCCCTGTTCAAGGAGCTGCTGGTGGGAATCGGCAACGGACTCGTGCTCGGCGTCATCGTCGGTGTGGCTTCCTATGCCATTTACGGGAACCTGTACCTGGGCCTGGTGCTGGGAGTGGCCGTCATCATCAACCTGTTCGTGGCGGCCCTGATCGGGACCCTGATCCCGTTCTTCCTGAGACTGCTCAAGCTGGACCCGGCCCTGGGTTCCGTCAACCTGCTCACCATGTTCACCGATTCAATCGGCCTGCTCACCTTTCTCGGGCTGGCCACCTTCTTCCTAGCCTACCTGAAGTGAGGCCATGCCACGCCATCAGTCCGAAAGCATCATCCTGCGCACCTTCCCTATCGCCGAGCAGGACAAACTCGTGGTCTTCTTCGGGCGGCAGCGGGGGATCTTCAAGGGAGTGGCCAAGGGGGCGCGCAAGTTCAGCAACCGCTTCGGCAGCAGCCTGGAACCCATGTCGCACGTGACAGCCTTCTACTACGAAAAGGAAGGCAGGGAGCTGGTTACGGTCAGCGGATGCGACCTGCTGGAGTCGTTTTTCGAACTGCAAGCCCAGGTGGAGATCTCGTTCACGCTGGGCTATTTCGCCGAGCTCATCGAGGATTCCCGGCCCTCCCTCACGGAGGATGATGTGCTTTTCCGCCTCCTGCTGCAGGTCCTTCAGGCCTTGAAGTCCGGGGGGGCCCTCAAGTTCCTGACCGCGTATTTCGAGGCCTGGTTCCTGAAACTCAACGGCTTCCTGCCCGACCTGGCCCGCTGCCGGCGCTGCCGTGGAGACATCACAGGCTCGGGCTGGCTGTCATACAATAAAGACGGCGCCTTCTGTGACGGCTGCACACCCCACACAAAGGAGGAGATCACACCAGAGCTTCGGGCCTTCCTGAGTTGGGCAAAAAGGAACCCTCCTCCCAAGGAACAGGATGTTCCCTATACAGGTCCACAGATCGAGTCCATACACCGGGTTCTGAAAGACCTGCTCGTGTTTCACATGGAGCGCGCGCCGAAATCCCTCTCTTTCCTAGACCGGAAATTTCCTTGACCCTGAAATCCATTTCTGCTATAAAACCTTGTTATCATAAGAGGAAATTCCAGGTCATAATATTATGTTAGATGAGGAGAACTAATATCTGCATATTCGGCCCTCCTGCTGCCTACTCCTCTCTCCCTTTCCGGGGAAGAGCGCAACCCCGTAACCCCACAAAAGCTTCATATAAATCCTAATTTGGGAGTAATTATATGCATAATGATCCTTCAGAGTTTGAAGCCATCATCGAAACGCATTCCCCAGAGAAGCGGGACCTGATCCCCATCCTGCAGGACATCCAGGCCCAATACAACTACCTCCCCCCTGTCGCCCTAGCCACTGTATCCAAGCGGCTGGACATCCCCATGATCGACATCATAAGCGTCGCCTCCTTCTATAACACCTTCAGCCTCACACCTAGAGGAGAACATGTCGTAACGGTGTGCATGGGAACGGCCTGTCACGTTCGGGGAGGCCCGAAGATCCTGGAAGAATTCGAGCGGAGGCTGGGAGTCCAGGCCGGCAGCACCACCGAAGACAAGCAGTTCACCCTGGAAACCGTGGCATGTCTGGGATGCTGTGCCATCGGTCCGGTGGTGGTCGTAGACGGCGACTATTACGCCCAGCAGACGATCGGCAAGGTCAGTTCCGTCATGAAGAAGTACGCATCGAAAGAGAAGAACAATGGCAAGCAACGCGAAAATTAGCTCCGCTGAGGAACTCAAGAAAACCATCGATCACCACACGGCGCTGAGAGCCGCCGACGAAAGGGTCACGCTCACCGTGTCCGCCGGGACGTGCGGCCAGGCCCGCGGCTCCCTGGATGTCATCGCATCCCTGGAAAATGCCATCCAGGAAAAAGGGCTGCAGGAGAAAGTCAGGGTCAAGGTCACCGGCTGCCATGGTTTCTGTGAGGCCGAGCCCAACATCATCATCCAGCCTCAGGACCTCTTCTACCAGCACGTTAAAGCCAAGGATGCAGAAGCCATAATCCAGGAAACCGTGCTCCAGGACCAGGCGATCGAGACGCTGCTGTACAAAGAACCCGTCAACGGCAAGACGGCCCACAAGGAGAGCGAGATCCCCTTTTACACCAAGCAGAACCGCCTGGTGTTGGGTGACAACGCGCTCATCGACCCGACGGACATCCGGGAATACTTCTCCATCGGCGGTTACTTGTCCCTGGCTACGACCCTGTCAGAAAGGACACCCGAGGATGTGATAGGAACCATCACGGCATCGGGGCTGCGGGGCCGGGGCGGGGCCGGGTTCCCCACGGGCAAGAAATGGGATTTCACGCGCAAGACGGAAGGAGAGGTGAAGTACATCATCTGCAATGCCGATGAAGGAGATCCCGGAGCGTACATGGATCGCAGCCTGCTGGAAGGGAACCCTCACCGTGTGCTCGAGGGTATGATCATCGGAGGCTACGCCATCGGTGCCAGTGAAGGCTACGTATATATCCGGGAGGAATATCCCCTGGCCCTGGAGAACATCACTCGAGCCATCGAACAGGCCCACGAGGCCGGCCTCCTGGGCGAGGACATCCTGGGAAGCGGCTTCAGCTTCGGCGTCAAGGTCTACAAGGGAGCCGGCGCCTTTGTGTGCGGCGAGGAAACCGCCCTGATGCGCTCCATCGAGGGCAAGGTCGGGGTGCCGTGTCAAAGGCCCCCTTTCCCCGCGGTCCAGGGACTGTGGAAGAAACCCACCAACATCAACAACGTGGAGACCTGGGCCAACGTGCCCCTTATCCTGGACAAGGGCGCAGACTGGTACGCGCGGATCGGGACCGAAAGCAGCAAAGGAACCAAGATCTTCTCGCTGGTGGGCAAGATCAACAACACCGGCCTGGTGGAAGTCCCCATAGGAATCACGCTGCGGGAGATCATCTACGATATCGGCGGGGGGATCCCGGACGGCAGGGAGTTCAAGGCCGTCCAGACCGGAGGCCCCTCCGGCGGCTGCCTGCCCAAGGAGAAGCTGGACCTGCCCATCGACTACCAAAGCTTGATGCAGGCCGGCTCCATCATGGGTTCCGGCGGCATGATCGTGATGGACGATAAAACCTGCATGGTGGACGTGGCCAAATACTTTCTGAACTTCCTGCGGGACGAATCCTGCGGAAAATGCCTCTCCTGTAGGGAGGGCACGCAGCGCATGTGGGAGATCGTCCGCAACATCACGGAAGGCCAGGGGAAAAAAGGAGACCTCGGGCTGCTCGAGACCCTGGCCCATACCGTCAAGGACGCCTCCATGTGCGGGCTGGGCCAGACAGCGGCCAATCCGGTGCTTTCCACCCTGAGGTATTTCAAGGATGAGTACCTGGCCCACATCGAGGACAAGAAGTGCCCGGCCGGCGTGTGCAAGGACCTGATCGAGTACTTCATCATCGCCGAGAACTGCACCGGGTGCATGCTCTGTGCGCGCGTCTGTCCCCAGGATGCCATCACAGGAGAGAAGCAGCAGGTGCACGTGCTGGATCAGGAAAAGTGCATCAAATGCGGGGCCTGTTATGAGGCCTGCAAGTTTGACGCCATCCTCGTGGAGTAAGGAAGACCATGATAAAAATGCTAATCAACAACTTGGAAATGCAGGCCGAAGAAGGCTCGACCATTCTGGATACCTGCAAGTTCTACGGCCTGGAGATCCCGACCATCTGCCACAACGAAGGCCTCAGCAACTACGGGGCCTGCCGCCTGTGTCTGGTCGAGATCGGTGAAGGAACAAACACCAAGCTGGTCAGCTCCTGCACCTATCCGGCCCAGGAAGGCCTGGTGGTCCACACGGACACCCGCCGCGTCCTGGAGGCCCGGAAGATGATGATCGAGCTCATGCTGTCAACGGCCCCGGGTTCCAAGATTCTTCAGGACATGGCCGCCAAGATGGGGGTCAGACAGCAGCGGTTCGAGCTCCGGAACGAAGAGTGCATGTACTGTGGGCTGTGTGTGCGGATGTGCGCGGAGCAGATGGACGCCAGGGCCATCGGTTTCCAGAATCGGGGCTACCGGCGCAAGATCTCAACGCCCTTTGACGTAAAATCCAAGGAGTGCCGCCTCTGCGGAGCGTGCATGTACATCTGCCCGGCCTGCGCACTCCGCTGCCAGGGCCCGGATGCCGACACCGCCATCTGCAGCGGATGCCTGGACATGGACCCCACCTGTTTGGATGTCTACGACGAGCTGCAGTGCTGGATGTACGACCACGGCCAGTGCGGGACCTGTGTCCGCAAACCCGCGGACGTCGCCGACGACATCGAGAAGCCTAAAGAGAAAAATGCTTAGCATGGTTCTCTATATACATACAACTATCCGTAAATCATAGGAGGAATCAGAATGTCTTATTCGAAACTCAACAGAAGCGCAGCCACTTTGACCAAGAACAGAACCGAAGGATCCGTCAGCCCCTTCAGCGGGATGTGTGTGACCTGTGTCGATGGCTGTATCGGAATGTGCGAGATCGGCAAGTCCGCCTACCGCGGCCCCGAAGTCCTGTATCCCCAGCCCTTCGGGATCATCACCGCGGCCTCGGAGAAAGACTACCCCGTAGACCTGTCCCACTTCACCATCCTGGGAACCGCCGTAGGCGCCCACGGTGTCCCGGCCGATTCAGACCATGCTACCTTTGAAAAAGTCGATGTCGCGTCCAAAATCGGTGTGAACAAGGACATCAAGCTCAAGGTTCCCTTCATCGTTCCGGGGATGGGCTCCACCAACGTGGCCAAGCAGAACTGGAAGGGCCTGGCCATCGGCGTCGCCATCAGCGGCGGCATCCTGACCATCGGTGAGAACGTGTGTGCCATGGACGAGGAGTCGGTGATCGAGAACGGGCGGGTGGTCCGCTCCCCCGACATGGAAAGCCGGATCAAATGGTTCCAGGAATGGTCGGACGGATACGGCGATGTGGTCGTGCAGTCCAACGTGGAAGACACACGGTTGAAGGTTCAGGAATACGTCATCGAGAAGCTCGGTGTCGAGACTGTCGAGCTCAAGTGGGGCCAGGGCGCCAAGGACATCGGCGGAGAGGTCAAGATCAAGAAGCTCGCCAAGGCCCAGGAGCTCAAGCGCAGGGGCTATATCGTGCTCCCCGATCCCGAAGATCCCAACGTCATCAAGGCCTTCGAGAGGGGCGCGTTCAAGGAGTTCGAGAGACACTCCCGCCTGGGCATGGTGGAATTCGATACCTTCATGGCCCGTGCGGAAGAGCTCAGGGCCGCCGGCGCCAAGCGGGTCTTTCTCAAGACCGGAGCCTACCGGCCCGCAGACCTGGCCCGCGCGGTCAAGTATGCCTCGAAGGCCAAGCTCGACCTGCTGACCGTGGACGGAGCCGGGGGCGGGACCGGAATGAGCCCCTGGCGCATGATGAACGAATGGGGAGTCCCGAGTGTCGAGCTCTGGTCCCTGACCTATGAGTACTGCAAGAAGCTGGACGAGAAAGGCGAGTTCGTGCCCGACATCTGCTTCGCCGGCGGCATCACCTTCGAGGATCAGATCTACAAGGCCCTGGCGCTGGGTGCGCCCTATGTCAAGGCCGTTGGTATGGCCCGGGGGCCTTTGGCCGCTGCCATGGTCGGGAAGACCATCGGCAAGCGGATCGCAGAAGACCAGATCCCGGTCTATGTCGAGCGTTTCGGCAGCAAGAAAGAAGAGATCTTCGTCACCGCTTCCGACCTGAAGAACGAATACGGAGACCGCTTCGAGGAAATACCCACAGGTGCCTTGGGAGTCACCGGGTACTTCACGAGACTGAACCAGGGCCTGCGCCAGCTCATGGCCGGCAACCGGAAGTTCAACCTCAGCCTGATCGAGAGAAACGACATGGCCTCGCTCACCAGGGAAGCCGCCGACATCAGCGGGATCTCCTATGTGATGGATGTCGACAAGGAAGAGGTCGAAGAGATCCTGAACAGCTGACCCATACGCTGTAACACGGAACGCCAGGGGGCGAGTAGGAGGACATCCATGGATAGGATGAGGGTCATCATCATGGGATGCGGCATCATGGGCCGCCGGGTCGCTGAGGCGCTGATGCCCAAGCAGAGCTTCGAGATCGTGGGCGCCCTGGATATCGACCCGAAGCTGGTGGGGAAAGATCTGGGCGAGTTATTCTCGAGCCCTCAAGACACCGGTATTGTCATCGAGAACGATGCGGAATCCCTGTTCATGCGTGTAAAAGCGGACGCTGTAGTGCAGACCACCCTGTCTCATCTCACGACCGTCCTGCCTCAGATCGAACAATGTGTAAAAGCGGGCCTCAATATCGTGTCGACCTGCGAGGAGCTATCCTTCCCCTGGAAGCGCCACCCCGAGCTGGCCGCGGAGATCGACCGGATGGCCAAGGAGGCTGGTGTGACCGTGGTCGGGACCGGCATCAATCCCGGGTATTTGATGGACTCGCTGCCCCTGGCACTCACCTCACCCTGCCTGCGGATCGATTCCATCCGGGTGACACGGATGATGAACTCCGCCCGGAGGCGCATCCCCTTCCAGAAGAAGGTGGGGACCACCATGACTCCGGAAGAATTCCGCCGGAAGATCGCCGACGGCGTCATCACCGGGCATGTGGGCCTGCTGGAATCGATCAACATGATCGCCTCAGGGTTGGGATGGGAACTGGATGAGGCCGTGGAGCTGCCCCCGGAGGCGGTCATCGCAGAGACAGAGACGCCGAGCGGGATGGGCGTCGTACCACCTGGGGATGTGATCGGCTTGAAAAGTGTGGCCTATGCTCTGAAAGACGGAGAAAAGGCCATCATCCTGGAGTTCATCGCCAATGCCGGAGTCAAGGAAGAGTACGACGAGATCATGATCAAAGGGGATCCCAACATACACGAGAAGATCGTGGGCGGGGTTCATGGAGATACAGGGACCGTGTCCATGGCCATCAACACCATCCCCCAGGCCATCGCTGCGGTGCCCGGCCTCAAGGTCATGAGCGAGCTGCCCGCCCCCTGCGCCACCCTATAGAAAAAAAGGGGCAGGAAAAGAAAAAGGGGGAAAAAAGGGAACAGGAAAATAAAGGGGACAGGTACATTTAGAGCTCTAAATGTACCTGTCCCCTTTATTTTCCCTTTTTTCCCCCTTTTTCTTTTCTTTTTTCCCAATTGTTTATTTACGGAATTTCTTGATGAATTCTTCGACCTCGGGCACCCCGCCCTGATAAATCAGGTAGCCGTTGTAGGGTTCCCGTTCAGTGATGTCGTCGTTTACGGGCGTCAGCATGATCTCCCTGACCTTGTCCAGGTCATCCGTCTGACCCAGGACCCAGCCCAGCTTGATGTATGCGACCTCGGGCAGCATGTTCTGAAGCGGAATGACGCCCAGGCCCAGCATGTCGCGACCCGTCTCGTACACGTACATGTGGACGTATCCCCACAGCGTCTGCACGGTCATGTAGACCGCCACGTCTTTTTCCACGGCCCGTTTGATAGCCGGGTAGAGCGGCTTGTTCACATGGCCGAGGCCCGTGCCCGCGATCACGATCCCCTTGTAGCCGTTGTCGACCAGGCAGTCGATGACATCGGGCATCATGTTGGGATAGTAGTAAACGATCGTGACCTTCTCCTCGAAATAGGGCAGGACGGTCACCTTCTTGTCCCTGCGACGCGGGCTGTACGAGTGCCTGAGCATCTCCATGCCGTCCCGCTGGACCTTGGCCAGCGGGATATCCCCGATAGTCCGGAAGGCAGAACGGTAGGAGGAGTGCATCTTGCGGACTCGGGTCCCCCGATGCAGGAATCCATACTCATCGGAGGTGGGCCCGAACATGCTCACCATGACTTCGGCGATATCTCCGTGACCCGCCGCATAGGCGGCGCGCATCAGGTTCAGGGCGGCATCCGAACTGGGCCGGTCGGAAGACCGCTGCGAACCGACCAGCACCACCGGCACCGGCAGGTTGTCCAGCATGTAGGTCAGGGCCGCGGCCGTGTGATGGAGCGTATCGGTCCCGTGCCCGATGATGACCCCATCGATGCCCTTCCGGATCTCCCTGCCGATGGCCACGGCCAGCGTCTTGTACTGCTCCGGACCCATGTTCTCGCTGAAGACCGCGAACAGCTTTTCGGTCGTCAGGTTGCAGATGTCCGCCAGCTCGGGAACGGCGCCGTAGAGCTCTCCCGGGGAGAAGGCGGGGATCACAGCCCCTGTGCGGTAGTCCAGCCGGGATGCGATCGTGCCACCCGTTCCGAACAGCTTGACATTGGGCTTGTCATCCGAATACGGGAATTCCTTTTCGGGAATCTGATACTGGGCCTTCTGATAGCCCAGCTCCTTGATGGACTTGACGGTATCGACCTTGATCCCGACGTTGTAGCCGGAGGCGATCTTCAACACGATGTGCCGGTCATCGTCGCTTTCCGACCGGGGCAGGATGGTCCCCTCAAAAAGACCCCGGGTCGTATCCACCTTGACCAGGCCCCAGACCCGGGCATGCTGGTCCTGCAGGACCTTCAAGGCCTGTCCCCTGTAGCCCTGGAATATGTCGTCGCTCATTGTCCCGCACCTTCCCGGCTCGAACCGGCCCGGGCCTCGGAGTTGTTCTCCCTGACACGCCGATGTAGTTCTGGGAATGAGATGTTGCCCAGGGCGGAGGGCCGGAGCTGGCCCATCATCCAGCGTGTCCGGGACGCAGGGTCCTCGGAGATCCCGGACTCCGCCGCGATCGTGCAGAGGAAGGGTATCTTCCCCAGAATATCCTCTTCCGGCATCCTATTGAACTTCATGGTCGCCAGGATGGAATCGATATCCATCTGGGGATGCTGGTACTGTTCGGCGAGCATCTCCCGGGCGAGGGCCTGATCGATCCCCTGTTTCTGAAGGTGTTTTATCAGGTCATAGACGATCTCATAGCGGTAATCAGGAGACCTGGGGTAGCGGCCCTCCACATGCTTCAGGGTGTGGCCGAGCAGCGTCCCGGCAAACACCGGGTCGACCTCCAGATCCTCGATGATGCGCGTCAGGAGCGGGAAGAGGTTATTGCGCAGGATGTAGGGATACGTATCCTGAGGAATCCCCCATGCCGTCATCCGTGCGTACATGTCGCTGACATCGAGCGGGAGTCGGCTCCGGATCTCCTCGATGGCGTCATCCTCCAGGGAGATCGGTACGGAGTCCGTGTCCGGGTACATCCGGTTGGGCCCGGGCAGCACCCTCTCGAAAACCGTGGTCCCGTCCTCAAAGGATTTCCGGCTCTCGCGCGGCACGCCCTCGAAGGCCAACCGGCACCGCTCCTCCACCGTTTCCAGCGCAGTGGGCACGTCTTCCACTGGCCCCCAGAGCAGGACCAGGGAATCCTCTTTCGTTGCCTTGAGTTTATCTCGGAGCCGGTCCCACTGGGCTGCAGGCAGCACGGAATCGATCTCTTCCGTGTGGGTCATGTTGGGCTTTCCGATGCACGCGATGACTTTCAGGCGGTCGCTCAGCTCATCGGCGAACATCTTGCCCGGTTGGGTGAAATGCGAAAGGATGCCCCGAAAGCCGGGAAGCCTGACCGCAACACAGCCGTAGCCCGGTTCCCGGGCCTTCTCGATCTCCGGTCGGAGCGGCTCGAATCCCTCCGGATCGATGGCAGCGGAAGTGATCCTCCAGCCCTCCGTGTCCTTGATCCTCTCCTTGAGCAGGTCCCGGATCCGCAGCAGGGACCACTGCCGGAAGACCTCGTTGTGAGTCAGTTCCGGAATCCACCGGTTGTGCGATACGCCCTTGATCTCGACCCTGTCTCCCCCCCGGCAGCTGACATTGACATCCTCTCTCCCGGCACCGATGCCGACCAGAACTTTTCCGGTGCTGCGGTTCATGAAGCGGATGTACTGGGCGCCCTCCCGCACCTCATCGGGATTGGAGAAATCCGGATAGGTCACCGTCTCGATCAGGGGAATGCCGAGCCTGTCGGTCTGGTATACACGGACATGGCCAACATCCGAAACCTCCCGGCAGGAGTCCTCCTCCAAGGACAGCTGGATGATGCGGACCGTCTTGTTCTTCAGCTGGATCGCGCCTTCCACACCCAGGATGGCGGTCCTCTGGAATCCGGTGGGGATGCTCCCGTCCAGATACTGCTTGCGGATGATGTGCACCTCCCCCACGATGTTGAGCCTGCACAGCAGGGAGATCTCCAGGGCGATCTCCAGGGCCTCGCGGTTTAAAGGAAATGGGGGCGTGTCATCGATGTCATAGGTGCAGGCGGTCTCGTTCCGGATCTGGTATATGATCTGTTTCCGGGTCTTGAACTCCATCAGCGCCGTGCCGTCATACTCGCCCAGCTCGCTCAGCGTGGGACGCATGTGCCGGATGATCTCCGCATCGTAGTCGCCCTTCCGGTTGTAGACGCCGGCAGGGCAGTTGCAGAAGAGCTTCTTCCGCGTCTTGAGCTGCTGATGCACCTCCAGCCCGGCCTTGAAGCCCACGCGGTCGTAATCCTCCTGTTCCGCTTCGGCTCGGGGAACATACCCCACGGCCTGACGGGAGGCCTCATAGTTCTGTCCGGAATCGAATATGTCGTCGTTCATTTAATCTGAATAATTCATAAAAAATGTCAATATTTCACATAATACATGTAATATCAATGCTGTACATGAGATTTTTCGATTAGCATACAAATAACTTTGTTAGGTCTTGTTCTGATAAAGACGGTATTGTAACAGAACCTCCCCGAGAAAATCTAATCATGTCTAAAGACGGGATTAAAGACGGGATCATGAAACCTTTTGGCCTGAGATTCCGTCTAATGATATGAACGGACAAATGAGACGACACAAGGCAAAACGATGAAGATAAAAACCGTACTGGCGTTGGGGCTGTTCGCGGTCCTGTTCTCGCCGATCCCCGTGCTGCTTCTGCTTATCCTGATCTGACGGGACGACCGACGAAATTCAGTTGGCGAAATACCCCTTACGGTGGGTGACCCTGTAATCCCGGTCCTTGATCCTGACCTCGATGGTCTTGAATTCGCCATCCCGAACATATTCCCGGGGAGAATAGTACAGCAGATAGGAAAACTCCGTGGCCTTTGAGGTCGACTTGAAGGCCGAGGCGGGATTCTGCGAGTTGTCCACCACCCCACCCGTCGCCTCAGCCACCTGGGAAAAGACCATGAACACATCCTCGGACTGCTCCCGCATGTAAACCCCGGAGACACTCTCCGGTTTTTTGTTGATAAAGAAGAAATTGAAGAGGACGGCGGCATCGGCAAAGGCCCGGGTGAGGGAGTCGACATTAAACGTCAGTTCACGATGGTACGCCTGGAACAGGTCCTGGATCTGGCCGATGATGTTGATGTCATCATGATACTGCATCTGGATCTTTCCCAGAATCGTGGCCTGGATCTCAGGACGGAACTCCCGCTCGTAGAAGAAATAGACGATCTTTTGTTCTTCGATCCTCTTCAATTGGGATGCGAAGCGCAGGATCCAATTCTCATCGATCAGCCGGAGTTCCTCCATCCTGCCGAGTGTATCACGGTAGCGGGGGAGTAGAAATTCGAGGCTCTGGATCCCCACGGAGCCCGAGGAATCCATGTCCGCCATCCCGGAAGGCATCCCCGTCTGGACCGAGGCTATGGAGCGCACGATCCGCTTCAGGTCCCTGAGCAGGTTTTTGTACTCCATGGCCCCGATGTTGGCATCCTTGCGGATGACGGTCTTCATGTCCTTGATCAGGGTTTCTTTGGGGATAGTGCGGGCCTTTTCCGCGGGGAGCGTGTAGTTCTTGACCGGGGTCTGGATCACCAGGTCATCACCCGGCTGGTAGACCTCGTTGAAGAAGTATTCGATGGCCTCAGTCATCTTGGGGTTGTACTCCATGACCTGGAAGATAAAATAGAACTGCCGGTCGACCAGTGGCATGTAGTCCCTGGCGGCGTCCATGCGTTCAATCTTGCCGTTACGGGTGAGATACAGGGCCGTGACATCCTGCAGCTTTCCGTCTTCATACACCTCGATGTCGGCCATGTTCAGGTCGGACACGAACCGGTCTCCGTCAAAAACACGGAGAGAGACCTGAACGTTGGTCACCACGACTTCGTGCCGCTCCTGGTGAAACGCCGGATTTGAGGTCAGGAACAAAAAGATGGCGACTAGAATCACAAAAATGAGTATCTTTTTCACAATACCCCCCTTTGCAAGAAGTGTGCCACTTCAAGGGGAATTTTCTTTTCCAACGGTTGTCCCAGAGGAGTCGACCTCATCATCCGTGTCCTCTTTTTTTTCAAAGAGAAAATTCCTTTTACATCTGTAAACATAGTTTACACAGGTGAGCCGGTTTGCCCCAATCTCTTCTTGCCACCCAGGGGGGTTTTGATGTGTAATACTCTTTTCCCGGCAGCGGGGAACCCGGACCTGAAAAGCCGGCCTTCCCGTTAAACTCGAGTAAAGGAGAGGTCTTATGTTTCCAGCCCAAACGTACATCCAACGCCGCCGCCGCCTACGTGATCAGGTCGGTTCCGGTGTCCTTCTCTTCTTGGGCAATGACGAAAGCCCCATGAACTATGCGGACAATCCCTTTCATTTCCGCCAGGACAGCTCTTTCCTATATTTTTTCGGGCTGAGCACTCCCGGCCTGGCCGCCCTGATCGATGTGGATGAGGGACGCGAGATCCTGTTCGGCAACGACCTCACGGTGGAGGACATCATCTGGATGGGAACCCAGCCCACCCTGGCGGACAGGTGTCGGGACAATGGGATCGAAGAGGTCCGACCCCTGGCCGGGCTCAAAGACTACCTGGCTGACGCACACGGAGAGGACCGGAAGGTCCACATCCTGCCGCCCTACCGGGCCGAGCATCGGATTAAGCTCTGGGACCTGCTTGAGATCCCGCCCGGTCAGGCCGAGGAAGCCGCGTCCGTAGAGTTCATCACCGCCGTCGTGGATCAGAGGAACACCAAGACCGCCGAGGAGATCGAGGAATTGGACTGGGCGGCCAGCATCTCGGCGGACATGCATCTGACCGCCATGCGGATGGCGCGGCCGGGCCTGACCGAAGCCGAGATCGCAGCAGCCGTCCACCAGGTCGCGCTGGCGGCGGGAGGGCAGCTGGCCTTCCCCATCATCGCCACGGTCCACGGGGAAACCCTGCACAACCACTTTCACGGCAACATACTCAAGGGCGGAGACATGTTCCTGCTGGATGCGGGAGCCGAGACCGCCGAGGGCTACGCGGGTGACCTGTCCAGCACCATGCCGGTCGGCGATCACTTCTCGCCCCGTCAGAAGGAGATCTACCAAGTTGCCCTAGATGCGCACGAGGCCGCAGCGGCGGCACTCAAGCCGGGGATCCTGTTCCGCGATGTCCATCTCCTGGCCTGCCGGACCGTGGCTCAGGGGCTCAAGGAGCTGGGGTTCATGCGCGGCGACATCGATGAGGCGATCGCCGCCGGCGCCCACGCCCTCTTCTTCCCCTGCGGTACCGGGCACATGATGGGCCTGGATGTGCACGACATGGAGAACCTGGGGGAAAAGTACGTCGGGTACGGCGGGGAGGAGAAAAGCACGCAGTTCGGCCTCAAGTCCCTGCGCCTGGCGCGGGAGCTGGAGCCGGGATTCGTGCTGACCGTGGAGCCCGGCATCTACTTCATTCCCGAGCTCATCGACCAATGGAAGGCGGAGAAGCGATTCGAACCGTTCATCAACTACGATAAGGTGGAATCCTACAAAGACTTTGGCGGCCTGCGGAACGAGGAGGATTTCCTGATCACGGAGACGGGATACCGCCTGCTGGGGAAACCCATCCCCCAGACCATTGAAGATGTCGAAGCTATGAAGTGCTAGGAGCCTCCGCAGAAAACTCGTACACTCCCGACTCTGCTTCGTAGACAGCACATCCAGCGGCCTCCCCCAGGAAACGGAGGCCCGGTGCCGATGACGCGGGGCGGCTTCCCTCCAGGACAGAAGCAGGATCAGAGGTGGGGACATGTATCTCGCCCCGCGTATTGGGAGGGATGATGACCTTGAGAAAGAATATAGCCTTTTTCTTTTCCCAACGTACTGAGATCTCGCCGCGTATCGAGGAGTAGCGAGCCTCGGCCCAATTCACTCCCGTCACGGGTTGGGGACGGATGAGGATCCGGTCAAAGCCCACAGCCTCGGGATGGGGCTGGATCCCAGCCAGCCACTTGAAGAACCACTCGCTGACCGACCCGAACATGGGATGGTTGTGGGAAAACGTGTTGTCGCTGAACTCCCAGTGCTCCCACAGAGTGGTGGCTCCTTTTCCCAGCATGAACGCCCAGCCGGGGAAAGTTTTTTGCCTGATGATCTCTGCAGCCGTATCGGCATGCCCGGCCCGGGAGAGCGCGTCCAGCAAGTACCGGGTGCCGAAGATCCCGGTGGTGAGATGCCCTTCGTCCTCCTCTTCGATCTTCTGCAGGAGCACGTCCAGTGCCGCCTCGCGTTCCGCTCGGGGCAAAAGACCGAGGGCCAGGGCAAAGGTCTGGCCGGCCTGGCTCACTGGCTCGATCCGGCCCGTACCCCTGCTCAGAAACCGCTCCAGATAGGCCGCCTGGATGGCCTCCGCCAGGTTTTCATAGCGAGCCCGGTCCTCTGTCTGCCCCAGAAGCCCTGCCAGCCATGCCAGGAGTCTTGCGCTCTCGAAATACAACGGGGTCACCATCTTAGGAGCGGGAGCCGGCTCGAGCCCCTCGTGGTCGCTGAGCCCCTCTGGAATTATATGGTCCGGATTCCGGGCGGCTACCAGGTCCAGCCATCGCCTGGATGTCGGATACTGCTCCTCGATCAACTGGCGTTCCCCGTAGTACCGGAACAACTGCTTCTGCAGCAGCGGGTGCACCATGGCCCAGGCCACGCCACAGTACTGGATCCCCACGAACGGCGCCGTATCCGTCAGCATCCCGTCCGGAAGGGCCGCATCGTGCCAGTCACGGACCGCCTTGGAATAAAACGCAGCCATATCGAAGTTCAGCATGAAGGCCTCGCTGGTCACGGCCAGGTCCCCACCGTACCCGAACCGCTCGCGGTGCGGGCAGTCCGACTGCACACTGATAATGTTGCTGAGGAAGGTCCGCCGTGTCATGTCCTGGATCCGGTTGAACAGGGGATCGGAACACTCAAAGAAGCCGGCCTCTTCGACATCCGAATGAAGGCGGAAACCGATTAGGTCTTCGAGCTCCGGTCGACCGGTATGTCCGGTGACCTCCACATACCGGAAGGCGTGAAACGTGAACCTGGGAGAATAGATCTCCTCACCCAGGCCATTTGCGATGTAGACATCCCGCTGCTCCGCGGTCTCAGGCGAGCCCGGCCCTCCGATGAGCGTGCCGTCTCTCCGTTTCCCCTTGATCTGGCCCGCGACACTCGTCATGGGATTCAGGGTTCCATCCGTGTAGAGCAGCTCACCGTAGCGAAGGCGGATCTCTGTGCCCGCGGGTGCCTCCACACGCAGGCAGACCCATCCGCTGAAATTCTCCCCCATATCATAGATGGCCGTTCCTGGACGTGTTTCTGTCACGGCGATGGGATGGATTTCCTCAGTAGCCCGCACAGGCGGCAGGGGCTGTGCCTGCAGCCTGCCTCCGGGGGCCGGGGCTTCCTCTGCGTTTTCCCACTGGCCGTCCTCGAAACCGGGCAGGTCCCAGCCTGCGACCTCACGCCGGGAATCATATACCTCACCGAGATAAATGTTGTTCCTCCGGATCGGCCCCTCCTGGAATTTCCAGGTCGTGGCGGAAACCAGGGTCTGCCGCGTTCCATCGGGAAATCCCAGCTCGAGCTGTGCGATCAGGCAGGGCCGCCCCACGGGGAGGTGCTCACGGAGGTTCAGCCTCCCCCACATCCGCAGCGGGAGAGGATTGTACCAGCCGTTTCCCAGCATGACCCCCAGGCAGTTCTCTCCCTTTTGGAGGAGATCCGTCACATCGTAGGTGCTGAAAAAAATGCGGTCCCGGTAATCGGTCCAGCCCGGGTCGAGCACCTGGTCGCCCACCCGCCGGCCGTTGATCCGGGCCTCATAATAGCCCAGTCCGGTTATGTAGAGCCTGGCCCGGGCGATCTTTTTATCAATGTAAAACGCCCTTCGGAACAGCGGAGCCGGATCCTCCCTGTAAAAATCCTCATCCCTACCGGGTACAGGTTTCCCATCGGAGATCCAGGTTCCCTTCCATTCTTCCGGCTCGAGCAGTGCGGATTCCCAGTATGCGGGCCTGCTCCATTTTGAGGGATGCTTGTCCCGGTCCCAGACACGGACCTTCCAGTGACAGCTCTGTCCGCTTTTCAGGGAGGGCCCATCGTAATCGATATGGAGCGTTTCGGAGGACTCCACCCGCCCGCTGTCCCACAGGTTCCCCTCATCCCGAGCCAGCTTTTCCAGGCCGTCCGCTACCAGAATCCTGTAGGCTGTCTGCCGTTGACTACGCTCTCCGGATACCAGGACCCAGCTCAGCCGGGGCCTGTCCGTATCGATCCCCAGGGGATCAACACGATATTCGCAGCGAAGGTTTGTGAGCCGAACACCCCTGGTGTTTCCGCAGTTTATGAAACCCACACCGGCCACAAACAGTAGAAAGCAGATAAATTTTTGACATGCTGCACGGCCCATCACATTCTCTCCCCGGCCCGACCTGCCTTGTCGGCTCTCTCACGGCACCTCTGCCTGTAATCATTTAAAATTCCGCCCTGGGCCGGATCGCCGGCCAGATTGCGGCTCTCATGCGGATCGGATGTCAGTTCATACAGTTCTTCGAATTCCGGATGTTGTGGATAACGGATGTATTTCCAGCCATCCGCGCGCAAGCATTCTGTCTGTGGGATGTCCGGATGGTCCCAGAGGTGCTCGCAAAAAACCTCGCCTCGCTCGGCCAGCCCATCCATGTTGGGCGCATGGATTATGGGGTGTCCCGCACAACCCAAGGTGTCATACCTCTGGTCATCGGTGACGATGACCAGCAGGTTGGGTGGGCGGTCCCGGGAAGGGATGGATTTCCGGTGGCATCCAGCTGTGGCAAGGCCGGCTGCGGCCGCTCCCAGGGTTTTTACGAACTCCCGCCTTTTCATAACATCCTCCCAAACATCTTCATAGAAATCGACACCGCTTATTCGTCAAGATCGATGAGCACTTTCTGGCTGCGGTCTCCATATTCCTCAATGTATTTGTAGGCCTCGGCATACTCCTGGAAGGGGAAGTGCTTAGTGATCAACGGATCCAACCGGACACTGCCGGACTGGATGAGCTCGATGGCCGTCCGATAATCTTCAGCCTTGTACATCAGGGTTCCGATGAGCCTCAATTCCTTGTCCTGCACGAGCCCCAAGTCTACCATGGGCCTCTCGGCAAAGACCCCCACCACGATGATGTCCGTCCCCTTGCGGGCCAACCCGATGGCCTGCTCGATGGTGTCCTGGACTCCCGCACACTCCAGGATGGCGTCGGCCCTGTCGATGCCGAAAGCCGAATCGATCCTTGACTCCAGCAGTTCAATGGCCACGTTCACAACCTGGTCGATGCCGCAGTCACGGGCCTTCTCCAGCCGGAAGGCGCTGACATCCGTGATCATCACGGCCGCCGCACCCAGACCCTTCGCGACCTGGGCCGCCAGGTTCCCGATGGGTCCCGCCCCGAGCACCAGGATTTTCATGCCGGACACATCACTCAAACGCCGGACCGCATGGACACCCACTGCCACCGGCTCGACCATGGCACCGTGATCGAAGCTCATGTCCTGGGGGAGTTTGACCACCAACTCCTGGTCGACCGGGATGAACTCCCGGGCCGCCCCGTCGGCCTGGCAGCCGATCACCTTCAACTCATTGCAGATGTGGTAGCTGCCGTGGGTGCAGGGATGGCATACTCCGCAGACCAGCTGGGGCATGACGGTGACCCTGTCGCCGACGGCCAGGGCCTTGACTCTTTCCCCGGTCTCCACGATCTCCCCGGAAAACTCGTGCCCCTGGACGATAGGACAGCTGATGTAGGGATGTTTATCATAATACGCGTGGATGTCCGAGCCGCAGACGCCGATCCTCTTGACGCGGATGAGGACCTGAGCGTCTGCCGGAACCGGTTTTTCCACCTCCTCCAGGATGACCGTTTGCGGCGCAACCAACCTGACCTGTTTCATCCAAGCCTCCGTAACTTGAATAATTCATTAAAATGTCAATATTTCACGTAATACATATAATATCAAGGGTTTACATGAGTTTTTTCGGTGAGCACCACGGGATCAGTCCGTCCCTTGCGACAGGGTGATCCGCACAGGCGTATGGGATTCCCGTGAGAGCCAGAGCAGCAGGTCCGTGCCTTCCAGGGTCCGGATGTGCCCCAGCCTGTAACCCTCCCCCTGTTCGAGGAGCGTCCCATCGATGGCCACCCGGGGCATGCTGTCTCCCCAGCGCACGATCTTTAGACAGGCGTTCATCATCGGTGACTCGGGACCGGCCTCCAGGACCAGTTCAGCCGAGGGCCTGCCTGCCTTCTTGCTATTCAGGACATAGGCCCGCTGGGAAAAATCATAGTGAGACGCTTCCAGGTCTCCGGATACCACCCTCAGATCCGGTGCCCGGATCCACGACTTCGCCAGAGGCAGCAGCCGTTCGAACGGCTTGTCGTGCATACCGTACAGGGAGCTCACCCAGTGCCGGTCTCCGTCCTCATGGATGACCGGATCGGTGATGGGAAATCCCAGGAAGCTGGCCGCCCGATCGGTCGTCCTCTGCGTGCGGCCGTCGCAGCACATCTGCCCGATGGGCCAGTGGCTGCAGGACCCGGGCCGGGACAGGGCTGAGATGTTCATGTCCCGGAGATAGTGCATTTCCCCTCCCGGTTCGAAGATAATGAAGGGCTTGTTGTCCGCCTTCAGATTGTGCATCTGGATCATGGGATCCTCGGGGATGAGTTTGTCCGTTTTTCGGGGAGGGTTTTCGATGTAATGGAACATCTGTTTCTCCCCTCTGAGGTTGGCGATCGTGACATACTGTCCGTTGACCACATCGCCCTGGACCTGTCCCGGGCCGGTCAGCGGGATGGATTCCTGAAACTGGCGCGGCCGGCCCAGCGAGCCTTTCTCCCAGGTGTACTTGCGGATCCCCGTCTGGTCCGGATAGAAATAGTAGTATTCATCCACCCAGCAGCCCCAGCCCGTGCGGGGGTCGACTCGCCAGTGATTGTCGTAGGCGCTGACCGGGGCGTAGCGCCAGTGTACCACGACCCGCGCCGGGGTGTTTTCGACGATGCGCACGTGCGAATAGCGGCAGTGGCGGTCCTGCATGTGCTCGAAACAGCCCTCTTTGTCGTCCCAGGCTTCGACGCTCTGGTCGGCCATCCACAGGTTGTTCTCCGTCACCCAGGCGGGAGAATACCGGGTGCCGCGCCAGAACACGACACGCACCGGGGAGTCTTCGAACTGCACAACCACATCCGGATGGTCGGCGATCCGCCACAGGTCGTCCCACTCCCAGTAGTATTTCAGGTGCGCATAGTAGGCGCCGAAACGGCCGGGGCCCTCAGGCCCTGAGGGGAGCACCCGGGGAGGGATGTCTGGAGGAGCTTCGGGCATAAGGGCCGCATAAGTATTGCGGAGATCACCCGCCGACAGGGCCCGGCCGTGGAGCGTGACCTCGTCCAGGATGGCGTCCAGGGAGTACCAGCCGGGCAGGGTTCCGTGCTCCCGGTGGATGTAGGCCGGCTCGGCAGGCTGGGGGACCGAGCCGATGACGAGGTCAGCCCTGCGGGCGGGAGTCATGCTCCCCTGAAATTCCAGCCGGCCCTGTTCCCGGCCGTCGATAAACACGGTTAGACCCCTCTCGGAATCGAACACGCCCGCGACGTGAGTCCAGGCCCTTAACGGGATCTTTGTCCGGGATATGCATGTCCTCCAGGCGCTGCCCGAAAAAACTTTGACGGCCAGCTCTCCGTCGGGGCCGATCTCCAGGGCATACCCGGCGTTCTCTGCACTCCGGCTCATCACCGGGCACCAGTTCCAGGGATAGGCGGCCAGGGCCACCCAGGCTTGGAGCGTGAAGGAGGTGGACAGTTCCGGAGCCTCGGACGCTTTTCTCGTGACGACGGTGGTGTAGCCGTCGAACTTCAGGGCCTCACCCGACACTCCGGTCACGATCCTGAAGTTCCCAGCGATCGAGTCGGCGGCTCCGCTCACCTCATCCTCAACGGTCTCCACGGTTTTCCCATCGAACGTCCACCTAGCGGCAGGTTTGCCCTCTTCACAGATCCCGACCGAAACCGTCAGGCTGATCGAAAGGGCAAGGGCGATCAGGACCGGTATCGTTCGAACGCCACGCTTAAGATAGAATAGCATTTGTATCATTTTTTTACCTTCCCATGACATGAATTCATCCACCTCTTTATCGCTCGACCCGGCTCGAGGGCACGTTTACTCCTGGGTTCTGCCGGGCTGCATGCGGCAGCTCTTCAACAAGAGCGCGTATACCTCTTCCAGGTCGACCACCCGGGGATGGCTCTTGTAGTCCGGGAGCACCAGGGAAGCCTCGGCCAGGGCCCGGAGTTCCTCGCTGGGCACGTTCATGTCCTCGAAACACAGGCTCATGCCGATCTTCTTGATGAAATCCTCGATGACATCGCATGACGCGGCAGCCGCTTCGGCTTCAGAAAGGTCTCCCAG
>SDBS01000053.1_pt1 | contig 81710 bp, 74 predicted proteins | sample 2277091 | NCBI WGS metagenome assembly SDBS01 (sample SAMN10404972, study PRJNA504765) | marine sediment metagenome | isolation source: marine sediment core GS10_PC15, 163 cmbsf | place: Arctic Ocean: Southern Knipovich Ridge | collected 2010
AGCGCACGGTGCGGCGCAGGTCGGGCACCTCGGATAAACTGTCGAAGTGGAATACGTCCCGGGGGTGGATCGGCGGGGGAGAGTCAGGATCGTCGGAGGGCTCGGGCAGCTCGGGCGGGGCGAAATGATCCAGAGCCCGACCGTTGATGATCATCTCCTCGACCGCCCGGTAAACGGCTCCGCTGACCGCTGCGGGATGGGCTGAGTTTCGTAGGGTGACGTCCTTGAGGATTTCGTAGGCCTGCTTGTGCAGCCCGGACAGGTGCTTGGCCACCGCCAAACGGATGCGCACCAGGTCACCCTCCAGACCGGAGTAGCGGCCCAGGTAACCCTCGAAAGCCCCGGCCGCCTCGGCGTATCGTCCGGCTTCGAGCAGCCCTTCGGCGTAATCCAGCGTTCCGCCGGTCGGAGCGGCCGCCGTGATATCCTCGGAAGTAACCTCCTCGGAAATCATCTGGGCCGTCGCGGCTATCGTGAGAACCAATAAGGTTACAAGTGCAATCCGCAAGGGCGCTCCACGCTCAACCATCAGCCCGCCAATTATAGCCGACGGATAGAGGATGGCAAGGGTCAAAAAAGGGCGGCGTCGAGGCCGCTGGCAACGCCGGGCGTTGCATCCCGGTTCCGCGGGGAAGATCGTTGCCGTTCTTTGATTTATCCCCGCGAGCGCACACTGTGGGGGCGGGGTGAGGGTTGCCTTGGATACAGAGCGGCGGGGATTATAATCCCCGCCCTTTATCGAGCGAAGACGCACTCTCCCGTCGGTCTACTTCTTTTTGGATCTCACTTTACCGACGAGAGACCCGACGAACACGCCAAACGGAATCGCCGGGATGGAGACAGAAGCCGCCGCGATAAGCCACTCGATTTCGGAGATAAGCGCCGATACGAAAAAAACGACCCAGACGAGGCAGAGGATGAGCACCCCCAAGCAACCTGGATCTTTGTCAAACATCGGCCCACCCTATACCTTCTGGATCATCCAACGCCCCTGACGGAAGCGCATCCACACGTATAATCCCTCGGCTACCTGGGAGAGGAAGACGGCGCTCCAGATGCTCACATCATGCCATTTGAACACGTAGATCGCCAGCAGGGTGAAGGGGAGCTTGATGGCCCAGTTGGCGATGAGGGCGCCCCACATCGGCGGCTTGGTATCGCCGGCTCCGCGGAAGGCGCCGCCGTAGGTCCAGGCCAGGATACTCACGCAGGCCCCCAGACCGATGAAGATCAGGTAGCGGTGGGCCATCTCCAGGACCCGGGCGTTGCCCAAGGGATCGGCCTGGTTGCGCAGGAAGAGCACCGCCAGTTCCTTGCCGAACAGGATGTACACCAGGGCCAGGACCGCCTGGATCGCCACGCCGATGCGGCTGACCTTGTTGGCGACGTCCCGTGCCCGCTCCGGTTCCCCCCGCCCCAGGAACTGGCCCACCAGCGGTGCCGGTGCAGCCATCAGCCCGTTCGAGAAGAAGTGCCCGAAGGAGAGAGCCATCATCCCGATGGTGAAGGCGGTGGCCACGTAGTTGGCCTCCCCGCCGCCGGGCAGCAACGTTGTCAGGGTGCTCGCCAGCGCCATCATCACCATCCCGGTCATGGGGCGGGTGATGGCGTGTCCCGTCGCGGGCAGACCGATGCGTAGAAAGCGCTTGGCGTCCTTCAGGTTCGGTCGGTGCCGGGAGAAACCCTTGAGCGAGACGTTGGACCATTTGAAGCGGTAGGCCGCCAGAATGATTCCGAGGCCGGCGAAGGCGGAGATCGAGGTTGCCAGCGCCGCCCCCCGCACCCCCATCCGAGGGAAGCCCCAGTTGCCGAAGATCAACAGCCAGTTCAAGAAGACGTTGAGGACGTTGATCGTGACGAAGGCGAACATCCCGGTGCGGGTGTCCCCGGAACCGGTGAAGACCGAGTGGATGGTGTAGGCGACCAAAATGGCGCCGAAGCCCGGGGCGAAGATGCGCATGTAATCCCGCCCCAGGGGGTACTGCTCCGGCGTGGGGCTGAACAACCGCAGGATCAGCGGCGACAATAAAAACAGAAACCCCGCCATGAGGACCGCCAGGCCGATGCCGAGCCAGAGCGCCTTGTGGCCCGCGGCCTCGCCCCGGTCGAACTCCTCGGAGCCCCAGTGCCGCGCCACGATCGCCACCGTCCCCGCCGTCACCAGCTCGATGAAGGCGAAGCTGAACCAGATGATTATCCCGGAGAACCCCACAGCCGTCACCTGGGCCAGACCCAGTTCGCCGATGAACATCCGATCCACGATGTGGGCGAAGTTCATCAGAACACTGGCCAGAGCCGCCGGCCAGGCCAGTTGCCAGATGTTGTAGTATACGCTTCGGTTGTTCAGGTCGAGCTTGGCCAGGGGATCCCTCCTGGAAATAGAAGCCCAATGGTAACACGGGGAACCCCCGTCTTCCAGAGAGATAAAATGGTGTATACTGATGATCGTGCAAGGCGAACGCGGCACTTCTAATCGTCGTTCGAAGAAAGGACGGAAGATGAAACGAACTCACTCAATCGTCTTACTTTTAGCCTTTGTATTTATTGCCAACGCCGGTTTGCCACGTCTGATCCCCCGCGAGGTGCTCTTCGGGAACCCGGAGAAATTCTCGCCCCGCCTTTCGCCCGATGGCGCGCAGATGACCTACATCGCGCCATACGATGGTGTGTTGAACATCTGGATCAAGACCGTGGGCGCCGATGACGACCGACCCCTGACCCGAGACACGGGACAGGGGGTCCGCCGCCATTACTGGGCCAAGAACGGCGAGTACGTCCTCTACCTCCAGGACTTCGATGGCGACGAGAATTTTCACGTCTACCGGGTCGAGGTGGCTACCGGGGAGATAACCGACCTTACCCCCTTCGAGGGCGCGCGCTGCCAAATCTCCCATCTCACCTACGAGAATCCCGATGAGGTGGTACTGAGCACGAACCAGCGCAACTCCGAGGTGTACGACTACTACACTCTCAACGTGGTTACCGGAGAGATCATCCTCCTTCAAGAGAATCCGGGAGACGTGTACTACTACGACCTGGATTGGAATCTAATCCCCCGCGCTTACGCCCAACCGACCGCCGACGGCGGCGAGGATTTCTACCATCGCTGGACCACCGGGGACGACTGGGAGCATATCTTCAGCTGGGGGTACGAGGATTCGAGCTCCTTCTCCATCTACTTTACCCCGGACAACTCGGGTTTGTACCTGGCCGATTCCACCGACTCAAACACCGTGCGTCTCGTCGAACTCGATCTCGAGACCGGGGAGAGGAAGGTTCTGGCCGAGGACCCGAACTACGACATCCACTACGGCCACGGCGCCTCGGGATTCCTTTTCGATCCGGTGACCCACGAATTGGAGGCGGTGGCCTTCTACCGGGAGACGCTCGAATGGGAGCCGCTGTCGGACGGCGTCCGTGAGGACATCGAGTTCCTGAACAGAACCTTCACCGGTGACTACTACTTCTCCGATCGCTCCGCCGCCGACCGCACCTGGCTGTTGACCGTCTACTTCGATAACCGATCCTCGGCGGCCTACGTCTATCACCGAGACGAACAAAGGGTGGAGAAGATCTTCGATATCCGGCCCGAGCTGAGCGAGTACACCCTGGCCCCGATGATACCGATCTCCTACGAGGCCCGGGACGGCCTCGCCATCCAGGGCTACCTGACCCTGCCGCCGGGTGTGTTGCCCCGCGACCTGCCCCTCGTCCTGGACGTCCATGGCGGTCCCTGGTCCCGGGACATGTGGGGCTTCCAGGGTGAGGTCCAGTTTCTTGCCAACCGAGGCTACGCCGTGCTGCAGGTGAACTTCCGCGGCAGCGAGGGCTACGGCAAGGAATTTTTACATCTGGGCGACAAGGAGTGGGGCGGAAAGATGCAGGACGACCTCACCGACGCGGTGAACTGGGCTGTGGACTTGGGAATCGCCGACCCGGAGCGGGTGGCGATTTACGGTTGGAGCTACGGCGGCTATGCGGCCCTGGCCGGCGCCACCTTTACCCCCGACCTGTACGTCTGTGCCGTCTCCGGTATCGGCCCGGCGAACCTGGTGACCTTCATCGAAACCGTGCCGCCCTACTGGCGCGTGGGACAGGAGAATTTTTTCCGCCGCGTGGGCGACCCCGAGACCGAGCAGGAGTTTCTGGAGAGCCGCAGTCCGATCAACTTCGTGGACCGAATTGGGATACCGATGTTCTTGATTTACGGTGCCAACGACCCGCGGGTAAAGCTAAGTGAGGGGGAGCAGATCTCGGCAGCGCTGGAGGAGGCCGGGATAAACCACGAGTACCTGGTTTACACCGACGAGGGCCATGGCCTGGCCCGACCGGAGAACCGCCTGGACGCCTACCGCCGCGTTGAGCGCTTCCTGGCCGAACACTTGGGCGGCCGCAACGAGGAGTAGGCCCTAATTATTTTCAAAACTTTTTCACGTTTTTCTTGACAAAAAGAGAAAAAGGGACTATTATTTAAGTGGTTGCTTAAATACAATACGACTTAACAAATATGCGACACAAACACGAACCAGACCCCACCGAAATATTTCGCGTTCTCGGCGCCGAGCGCCGCTTGAAGATCATCAAGATTCTGCGGCACCACGGCCCTCTCGGCGCGATGAAGATCGCCGAACTGCTGGGGATAACCGCCGCCGCCGCCTCCCAGCATCTCAAGGCCCTGCGCATTGTCGGGCTGGTAGACGGCGAGCGGCACGGCTACCGCATTCCCTACACGCTCAACGTCGAGATCCTCGAGGACTGCTGCTGCGAGATGAACCGCGCCTGCGGCGTCGACCCGGATGAGCGTGACGAGGAGGAGTCAACCCCGGATGATTACGATGAGCTAATACAGTACAAGGAACATATGGAGAGAAAGCTGCGCAGACTCAACGAGAAAATCTCGGAGTTAAAGACCGAGGAAGAGGCGAGGGAGTAGTTTTTTTTACCCTAAATGTTAAGAAAACGCTTAAATACTTAAGGTTACACCGAGTTGTATGCAGGTTTTTTTAAACGAACCCTTCGCCAAAAAGCAAAGCTGAAACGAAAGAGTTAAGCAGATTTACCTAAGGAGGAGAGATGAAATCCAGGTTCAGCGGCCGTTTCCAGTTGATCAACTTGATCAACCGGCCCGAGCTCCAACTGCCCAAGTTGGCGGTGCCCTAAACGGCTTCCACGTTGAAGGCCTTCAAAAACCAAACCCAACCCCAGGAGGATACATGTGTTGCGAACCCAAATCTCACTTCCCGCATCCGGGCATGGCTAGAAAGATGATCGCCATGCACATCGGAGACTCTGGATGTTGCGACCCTTCTTTACGGCGGCGCTACTACACCAAAGAGGAGAAGGTGAAGATGCTCGAGGAGCTCAAGGAAACCCTCGAGAAAGAGATCGCCGGCGTCAAGGAAGAGATCGAAAATCTGTCAGGGAAGTAAACGAACCGGGAGATGGGGGCCGTCCAGCGGTGGGCGGCCCTTGTTCATGCTATCGGCTGAAACCCGAACGAAATATTCCGTGTCTAATTAGTTGTTACCGCTCGCGGCGTCAACCTCTCGAATGTCTATGAATCTTCCTCGCGGAACCGGGTCCAGCATCATGCTGGTGGTGCCGGAGGCCGGGCTCGAACCGGCACGGACCGAGGTCCGGGGGATTTTGAGTCCCCTGCGTCTACCTATTTCACCACTCCGGCAAACGTTCCGTTTGATCTTGATACGCGAGTAAGCGTTTTTATTTTTTCTAAGCAGTCTCCGCGCGCGGCGCTCCCGTTGGTCGCTCACCCGATGTAAATCGAAAACTGCAAGCGTTCCGCAAACGTTCCGTTTGATCGTGTTTCGCGGGGAAGGGTTTACAGTTAATTGAAAAACTGTTCCCGCGTGTGACGCTCCCGTTGGTCGCTCACCCGATGTAAATCGAAAACTGCAAGCGTTCCGCAAACGTTCCGCTTGACCATGTTACGCGAGGAGAATCAACGGTATTCGAGAGCTTATCCCCGCGTGCGGCGCTCACAGATCATTAACCCTTAGTTAAGCGCCTGAAGGCGCAAACGAATATATACGCACCCTTCCGGTTGTGTCAACCTCTGTGAAAGGAAAAACCATGTCTAAAGGCGCGCTACTTCTGCTTGTCATCCTGGTCCTCGCTTCCTTCGCCGAAGTTACCCTGGATGCAGTGCGCGTCGAGGAGGCGCCGGTTCTGGACGGCGAACTGAACGATTCATGCTGGGGCGAGGCGTCGGTAATCGAGGGATTCATCCAGCGTGATCCCCTTCCGGGCGAGCCCTCCACCGAACTGACCCGTTTCAGGCTCTGCTACACAGAGTACGCCCTGTACGCCGCCTTTGAATGCACCGATTCGGAACCGGCCGGGATCGTCAGCCGCCTGCGCCGGCGCGACAGCTCCCTTACCAACGACGACAACGTGGACCTCTGGATCGACCCCACCGGGGCCGGGCTTCAGCTCTACTACTTCGCCACGAACCCCCGCGGCTGCAAGTTCGACTGTCTCTACAACCACCGGGCGACGCACTCGAACTACCAGTACGACGCGCACTGGAACGTGGCCGCCGCGGTCAACCCCGGGGGCTGGGCCGCCGAGTTCGAGATACCCTTCTCGAACTTCAAGTTCGACTACGATCCGGATCAGCCCTGGCTGTTCAACGCCGGCCGGGTCATCCGCCGAAAATCCGAGGAGACGTACGCCGTCGAAGTCCCCTACGATCACAACATGTTTTACACCGAGGACGCGGTTCGCCTGACGGGCATCGAGGGTGTTTCTCAGGGCCTCGGCCTGGAAATCGTGCCTTACGCCAAGGGTGATTACCGTATCTACCCACTACTCTCCGAAGATGACAAGTACGATTTCAATGGTATCGGCGGTGTGGATATAGATTTCGACATCGGGAGCAATCTCACCCTGGCCACGACGGTGCTTTCCGACTACGCCGAGATAGACCTGGACCCGGACCAGTACCAGATCGGCTTCGGCCAGCTCTACACCCCGGAGACCCGGCCTTTCTTCCTGCGGGACTCGAACTACTTCTACACCGTGCCCTGCACCGCTTTTTACTCCCGGCGGATCGGCAAGCGTCTGTTCGACTCCGACGGCATCTACCACGACGCGCAGATCGTCGCCGGGGGACGGCTGACCGGCAAGCTGGGTCCGGTGGGGATCGGGGCCTTCTACGCCCACACCGATGAGGCGGTGACCGACATCTCCAGCGAGCCGGAATCGGACTGGGGGGTGGCCCGGGTGACCCTGGACGTGGCCCCCAACTCATTCATCGGCATCGTGGGAGCGGGACGGCTGGCCCGGGCGGTCGAGCTGGAGGGGATCGGCACCCAGCCGGCCTACGACTTCGGCTCGTACGGATTGGATTTCGACGTGTACTGGGAAGAGAGCGTCTGGAACGTCTGGGGCGGGATGCTGGCCACCTACGACAGCCGCTACGAGAAGAACGACATCGAGGATCAATTCACCGCCAGCCTGGGATTGTGCTACCGCATGAACAACTTCGAGACCTGGGTATTCTACAACGACGCTGCTCCCCGGTTCAACATAGACGAGACGGGCTACATTTACACCACCAATCTGCGAAATTTTCAAGTCAACGTCGGGTATGACTTCGTCTTCGGCGACTCGACCTTCCGCAATCTGTCCATCTCGGCCCAGGTTCAGATGATGCTCAGCCGCGATTGGGAGTACGACTTCCAGCAGTACACCTTCATGATCGGTTCGGCGACCAACTTCAACTGGCATTTCAGCGCCGGTTGCGTCTTCGGCTCCGACGGCCTCTACTACGGCCCCGACGACCCGCAGTCCTTCGTATTGGGCACAGTGAACATCAGCACCGACCCCTCGGCGCCGATCCACCTGTACAGCGAGACTTGGTACGGTGACCTCATAGATTACACCACATTCTCGGTGGGCGACCTCTTGCACCAGAACGCCGGCCTGATCGTCCACCCCTTCCCGGAATTAAGTCTGGAGGCCGAGCTGGAGTACAATCAGTGGTGGATGCGGGAAGGCGAGTTCGCCGGGGACTATAACCTGCTGCTGTGGCGGGGAACCGTCTCGTACCTGTTTACCAGGGAGCTCTATCTGCGGCTTTTCGGCCAGGGCGCCAAAGCCGATCCGCCCGAATACTACTCCGAAAACGGGCGCTACGTCTTCCGCGCCCTGCTGGGCTGGGAATTTTTACCAGACTCGAACATCTACCTGGCCTACGAGCAGTGGCGCGACGACTCCGGGGGCGACTTTACCCTCATCAACCAGGGTGTATTCCTGAAGGCGGACTACTTCCTCCAGCTCTAGTAACACCGTCGGGGGGCGTGGTATTATTGCCCCTTCAAGCTGATCAGTTCCCGGGAGTGGGATAATGAGAATTTTGATAACCTTCATACTCACCCTGACCGCCGCCGCCTCGACCGTCCCGGAGCTGACCGCGCTTCAGGTGGATGAGGGCCCGGAGTTGGACGGGATTTTCGACGATCCCTGCTGGGCCGAGGCCGACTGGTTCGAGGGCTTCACCCAGCGCGATCCGGACCACGGGGAGCCTTCCACCGAGCTGACCCTCTTCGCTGTCTGTTACACGACCGACACCCTCTACCTCGCCTTCGACTGCCGCGAGTCGGAGCCGGAGGGGATCATCTCCCACCTGACCCGGCGGGATTCTGGAATCGGCCTGGACGACAACGTGGACTTCTACCTCTCACCCACCGGCGAGGGCCGCCTACTGTACTACTTCGGCACCAATCCCCACGGCATCAAGGCCGACATCCTCTACACCCACCGGGCCGATTACGCGAACATGGAGTGGGACGCCCACTGGGATGTGGCCACGGCGATCACCGAGCAGGGTTGGAAAGCCGAGTTCGCCATCCCCTTCACCAACTTTCAATTCGAGGAAAGTGTCGGCGGGGATTGGTTATTCAACGCCGGGCGGGTCATCCGCCGCATTCACGAGGAGACCTACCTCTCCCCGGTGGCTTACAACGCCAACATGTTCTACACCGAGTACGCCGCGAGGCTGAAGGGGATCGAGGGGGTGGAATCGGGTCTGGGGATCGAGATCGTACCCTACGGCAAGGTTGACTACCGCAACTACCCGGGGCTGTCCGAGGAAGATCGGGACCAGTGGAACCCAATCGGCGGGCTGGTTCTGGATCTCGACATCGGGCGCAACCTGACCCTGGCGGCGACGACCTTCCCCGATTTCGCCGAGATAGATCTGGACCCGGACCAGTACCAGATCGGCCGCGGCCAGATCTTCATCCGGGAAACCCGCCCCTTCTTTCTGGAGAACTCGAACTTCTTCGATACCGCCGGGTTCATGTTTTTCTATCCCCGGCGGATCGGCAAGCGCCTTTTTGATGACGAGGGAATCTACCACGATTCTGACATCGTGGCCGGGGGCCGGCTGACCGGCACACTGGGACCGGTTGGTATCGGCTCTTTCTACGCCCACACCGACGAGGCGCTGAGTGAGCCCGAATCGGATTGGGGCATCGGGAGGGTCACCGTTGACCTGGGGCGGGGTTCCTACGTCGGGGCCATCGGTACCTCGCGTTTCGCCCGGGAGATTACCTACACCGAATACGGCTCCGGCGGGGCTACGGTCCTTACAGACCCGGCCTACGACTACGCCTCATACGCCGTGGATTTCGACGCTTACTTCGGCGATGAGGGTCGGTGGAACACCTGGGGGATGTTCGCCGGCACCTATGACTCCCGTTTCGGGGAAAACGACCTGGAGCGGCAGTTCGGCATGCATGGCGGTATCGCCTTCCGCACGGACCAATTGGATACGTACATCGAATATACCGATACGGCGGAAAACTTCGACATCAACGAGACCGGCTTCACCGGTCTGACCAATCTGCGCATGTTCAACTGGTACGGTCGCTACCGCATCCCCTTCGGCGGCGAGACCTTCCTCCGGAACCTCTGGATTCAGGCCTGGGCAGACGTGTGGCGGGAGCGGGACTGGAGTTCCGATCTGGAGGAGTACCACCTCGAGATCAGCAGCATGACCAACGGGGGCTGGATCGTCGGCGTCGAAGGCATGTACGGAACTGACCACTTCTTCGACCCCGAGGACCCGACCGAATTTATCGCCGGGAGCCTCTACTGCTTCACCGACCCCTCGGCTGTGTTCAAGGTGGACTTCTGGGGAATGTACGGCAAGACGAGGGACTACAGCATCACCGGCGCCGAGGGAAACATCCTCATCGCCTCGGCCGGCTTCATCCTGCGCCCCTTCAGCTCCCTTCTCCTGAACGGCAGCCTGGACTACTATGACTGGAGCTTCTTCGAAGGCGAGCTGGACTACTGGGCGGGGATGCCCAGGACTACGACGTCGCAATCTGGCAGGGGGCGGTAAACTACCTTTTCACCCGGGAGCTTTATCTGAGGCTCTTCGCCCAGGGCTCGACCCAAAACGATATTTACACCTTCCGCAGCCTCGTCGGCTGGGAGTATCTGCCCGATTCGAACATCTACGTGGCCTACGAGCGCTGGCACGACGACTCGGACGGGGACTTCCGGCTCATCAACCAGGGCGTCTTCCTCAAGGCCGAGTACTACCTACAGTTTTAACCTTATCTCGTTGTAAGACATAAAAAAGGACCGGCAATCACCGGCCCTTTTAAACAACTCTCGGGGGGAGTGAAAATCAGAAGTCCAGGGCCTTGATCCGACCCCAGCTCGTTTCCTTTACAACGGACTCCCAATCGCCCACATCCACGCGGCCGGCCTGGACGACTTCCTTGCGGCCCTGGGAGTCGTTGGTGGTGTCCTGGACCCAGAAGTAGGCCACCAGATCGTCCACCTTCCAGATCGGGTCCACGTCGAAATCCACGTGGAAGAGTTCGCTGGAGCCCTGTCCGCCGTAGTCCAGTGGTATGCCCTGCCCCGAGGGGAGGATATCCCGCATGGTGTAGTCGTAGTGACGTCCGCCGGCGTAGAGATCGTTTTCGGCGATGGCGAAGTAACACTTGAGGTTTTGGGTGTCGCCCTCGTACTCCTGGGCCCACCAGATCCAGGCGTCCAGGAAGCCCTCGTCGCCGGTGATGTTCCCGCTCATCTGGATCACCAGAGGGGAGGGCTTGTTGTGGCGCTGGATTATCGACTGCTCGATGCTGTACTGGGATGGGGAGTACCAGCCGTCGATCCAGACCTTGGGCACGCTGGTGATGGGCCAGAAGCTGATCCGGGCGTCGGCGTCGGCGGGGTTGTAGAGGTAGAACGGATCGCCGCCGCCGGGCCAGTAAACGTGGATCGAGAGGTGGCTGAAGTACTCGTGATGGTTCAGGTCGGCCTGACGAAGCGCTTCGTCGACCGTGGGGCAGTAGCCTCAGGTATAGTTGGTAAAGGTCTCGCCGAAGACCATCCGCTCGGCGGCCAGCGCCGCGCAGGTCAACATGAGTCCCAGAACGACAATCTTACGCATGATAAACTCCTCTCATCGAATTGGTCCGTAAACTTCTCCTCCCCCAATCTAGCACAAAACTTCAATTCCATCAACAAGTTCCCTAACCGCCCTCCGGGGGGGCGAAACCGCCGGACTCGTCGAAACGGATGTAGTCGCCGCCGTAATCCGCCGCGCCGCCGAAACCGCCTCCTATCGTCGCCTGCTCCAGGCGCTCCGGGGTGAAGTTCTGCCAGACCTCCCGGTGAAAACCCTCACGCACCCGCACGAGCTGCATCCCCACCACGTCGAAGGAGAGGACGATCTTGGATTCGTTGGAGAGCCAGGAGAGCTCGTAGATGCGTTTATGCGGTTTCTCCTCCACCATCTTCGACATGTACTGGGCCTGTTCCTGGGAGCCGAACATCCGGGAGCGGGGACCGAGGTAGACGGCATGGGTGCCGGAGCGGAATGAGTCATCCATGCGCTCCCGCTGTCCGACGATGAGGCGCTCGGAGTAGATGACCACGTCGCGGTAGCTCGGTCGGGTGTAACGGAAGGTGGCGATCACCCGGTTGGCGTCGAAGTTTAGCCGGGCAGCCGACTCCCAGCTGTCGTAGACGTCCACCTGAATCATCCCCCGGTCCGAGTACCATACCTCCTTGAACCAGGTGAAGAGGTCCTCGAGCTCGTCGGCGTACACTCCGGGCTCGACGACGACGTCAATGGAGACGCCGCGCTCGACGCCGGGCGTGGCCTTGGTTTCGCCAACCTCGTAGGGGATGGGCGGCTGGACCTGCCCCTCGGCGGGCGGCTGCTCACCGGCGATCCCCTCCGCCTCGTCGGCGATCTCGACCTCATCCCCCTCTCCGTCACACATCAGCAATAAAAGAGATGACAACAACATTAGAATTAGCGGAAAACGCACGTTTTCCCTCCTTCTGAGAGGATTTACATACCCAGACGCGCTTCGTATTCGCGCACCCAATCAATTGTACCTCCGGCGATGGACCGGGCAACCCTCTCCCGGTACTCCGGCTCCAGGAGGAGCGCCTCCTGCCCGGTGTGGGAGAGGTAGCAGGACTCGGTGAGCACCGCCGGCATCCGCGCCTCGACCAGGACGTAGAAGGGCGCACCCGTCACCCCGCGGTCGGGCAGTCCCAGTCCGGCGGTGTGGGACTCCATGATGCTCCGGGCGAGCCCCCGCGAGGGCAAGGTCAGCTCCTCGAAGGTCAGCCGGGCGAGGATATTAACCGCCTCCAATCGGGCGGAAAAGGGAAGCTCACCCACCAGGGGCAAGGCAAACTTGACGCCCCCCGTGGGGGACCAGGGGCTCTCCGGCCGGTGATGCTCGGCGTAGTACATCTCGGTGCCGTACCGTTCAGACGAACCGCCGTTCAAGTGTATGGAGAGGAAGAGGTCGGCCCCGAGTTCATTGGCGGTACGGACGCGCTCGCGGAGGCCGACCGGATAATCGCCCCCCCGGGTGAGGATGACCTCCACGTCCAGCTCCGCCTCCAGGATGCGTTTTACCCCGGCGGCTATGTCGAGAACTAGGTCCTTCTCGAAAACGCCGGTTTTGGGACCGCCGGCGCCGGTCCAGCGGGGTCCGCCATGACCGGGGTCGAGAACGATCAACCGGATCCTGGCGTCCTCACGGGACGGGGGATCGGGTGCCGGTACGATCGAATCGAAGCGGAGACGGACCTCGGGAGGATTTTCCGGGCAGAGCACAGCCGCTTCCCAGCCGCTGCCGTCAAGCTCGACGGTAAGGACCGCCCCGTCGGGGCCAGGCTCGAGCTTAACTCCGCGCAGCGGCCAGCGTCCGCCCACCGAGAGGGGATGATCCAACGCCAGACCGGGGATTTCCCATCGCCAGACACCCTCGGCGATTTCCCGCCCGACTACATCTTCCGTCTCCAACGGCTCGTCGAGACCCAGGGCCACCCAGGCACCGGTTCCCTCGGGGGCGGCGTTCAGGGAGAAGACATGCGCGCTGGGCGACGCCTGGACCAGCAGCGTTAGCATAGGGATAAGGAAATGCAGCCTCAACTCCGTCTACTCCATCCGGCTCTCGTAATCCTCGATGTAGGCGGCGATCCCGCGGTAGACCGCCTCGGCGATTCTGCGGTTGCCCTGGGAGTTGCAGTATTTATCCGCGTCGCCATGATTACTCATGAAGTAACTCTCCACGAGAATTGACGGCATGTGCGTTCCCCGGAGGACGGCGAAGTTGTCCTGTTTTACCCCGCGATCCCGAAGGCTCAGCTCCTCCAGGAGCTCGGCATGCACGAGGTTGGCCATGCGGGCCGATTCATCGAGAACGAGGGTCTGATAGGCGTCGGAAAGGATGAACTCCAGGGCGTTTGTCGTGACCCTGTCCAGGTCGGGATCGTACTCGAAGTCTGCGTTTTCGAGCATGGCCGCCGCCCGGGTCGTCGTGGTCTGCCCGCTGATGAGGTAAAAAGTCTCGGTGCCGTTGGCCGAGGATGTGCCGCCGTTCAGGTGCAGGCTTATAAAAAGGTCGGCCTCGATCTCGTTAGCCATCAGGCAGCGCCCCTTGAGGCCCACCTGGTAGTCGCCGGTGCGGGTGAGGATTACCTCGACGCCCAGGCCTTTCTCCAGCAGCTCTTTTAGGATCTCGGCCTGTTCGAGGACCGCCTCCTTCTCGGCCACGGATTCGTCGTACATAGCGGTTCCTGTCCATCTCGGGCCGCCGTGGCCGGGATCGATGACGATCAGCTCGATCCCGCCGTCGGTGCGGTAGAAATCGGGCGCGACGCTCGCCCCGTCCTTGTGGATGACATCCACGCAGACCTGGAAGGGGTTGCGCTTGGCGTAGGCGCGGTAGGTGTAGGAGCCGGAGACGAGACGGAGAATCAGAAGCGCGTCGCCGCCGTCGGCGATCACCTTTGCCTCGGCGACGGCGCCCCGGCCCGGACGGGTGAGTGTACCCGACGGCGCGGCGCCATCGATGCGCACCTGGATGGTGTCGCCCGAGACGGTCAGATCAAACTCGGTCTCTTCCTCCAGGCCCACTGAGATCCAGGTCCCCTTGCTGGTCGTGCCCAGGTTGAGGCTCTCGGCCCGGTTGGCCCAGACCGGCGCGATCAGGAGGAGCAAGAAGAGGGGTATTAATCTGCGCAAGCCTCTCTCCCTTTCAAGCGGTCGTTTCCCATAGTATAACCTGCAATGCGCGCGTCATCTATCACCGAGGTGCCGATGCCGCTCGGCCTCGGCCCTCTGCGTTGCCCGCTCGTCCTCTCGACGGCGGATTTCCTGCCGCTTGTCGTACCGGCGTTTGCCGTGACCGAGACCGATCCTGAGTTTGGCCAGCTTCCCCCGGAAGTAGAGCTCCAGGGGGACGATGGCCATCCCCATGCGTTCGACACCGATGGCCAGTCGGTGGATCTCCCGCCGGTGCAGTAAAAGCCGCCGCGACCGGGTCTCTTCGGGCTGAAAGATCCCCGCCGGCTCGTAGCGGGCCACGTGCATTCCCACCACCCAGGCCTCGCCGCCGGAGATTCGGACGTAGGCCTCGGCGATGGACACCCGGCCCGCGCGGATGCTCTTCACCTCGGAGCCCTCCAGGGCGATCCCCGCCTCGAAGTCCTCCTCGATGGAGTAGTCGTGCCGCGCCCGCCGGTTGCGGGTGATAACCTTGACGTCTTCTTCCATGGCGTGAAAGAGCGGTGAAGCAATCCCTCCAGACCCATTCTACAATACACAGCCTTTACACGCCCACTCCCGAGGGGGTATCATTCCATACGCACACCTTCACCGGAGGCCCAGTGAGCATCGAGTACGTCATCGGCTACCCCTGCGTGGTCAAGGATTCGGCAGGCGGTGAGGAGGGATTTGTCCGCGCCTGCACCTGGCGCCTCATGGCCAAGTCCGCCAAGCGTGAAGCCAAGAAGAAGAAGCTCCGCTTCGAGGACGTCAAGATCGTCCATCGCTTCATCACCCTGGACGGGGTGGACCAGGCGGTGGAACCGCTTTCGGATCTGGTGGGGGAGGCAAGGAAACTCGAGAAGCTGACCGGTCCCTGCGCCGACTGCCGGGCCTGCATCTTGGATGAACTGCTCGGCTGCTTCGGTACGATCGCCTACCCCGTCTCCGCCGAGGCCGAGCAGTGGCTCTACGACCGGATTTCCGGTGAGGTTGAACCTTGGGCTGCCCGGGGTTGGCGGGCCTTCTGGAAGGAAGATCGGGCGGACCCGGCGAGGATCAGCCTGTTGCGCAGCAAAGGCGACGACTTCCTCGAGGGGAAGAGCGCCTGGGGGCTCACCACGGTCTCCGGTGGTCGCCCATTCACCCTCAACTCGGGCGAGCTCCTGGCGGCCATGTTCACCACTGGGGACCTCAAGCCTACCGACAGCCTGATGATTCTGGGCCTTCTGGATGCCTTGGACCCCGACGTGGACCCCGAGGACGAGGAGCGGCCGGTGATCGGCGTGTCCGAGATGGACGCCGGCGGTCCCGAGGAGAAGCTCGCTTTCGACCTCTACCCCGAGCCCTACGACGACCCGAGCACCTGCGACCTGAAGGCCTATCTCTTCAGCCTCTTCTTCGCCGCCTCCCTGGGCGTGGAGCTGCACGTAAGCCTGTAGGAAACCCTCTGATAAATGATAAGGAGTGGACCGTGAGGATTGCCAAGTCGACTCTGCTGGTGACCCTTGTCATAATCCCGTTGATCTTTCCCTCGGCGTCGTCGGCCACGGACCTATACGTCACCGGCAAGCCCAACATCTACCTCTATCCCGAGGAGGAGACCGACGTCCACGTCTGGCTCTCCTTCGTTGGTGAGGGGTGGATGACCGTCTCGGAACCGGCCTACATCCAGGGCTGGGACGTCACTGTCACCCCCGAGGGCCGGATAACAGCCTACGAACCCGTTTTCTTTCTGGACCCGGACACCGGCGAGCACTGGCCCATCCCGGCGCGGGGGGAGCCGAGCGGTGAGTACGACCACCTCTTCTACGAGGGAGTGGTCGCGGGTCCGGGTCAGCTGGAACAGGGCTGGCTCGTGGATCAGGAGGAACTTGAGAGTTTTTTCCAGAATAATCTAGCCGCCTACGGATTCGAGGGACGGGAGATTGACGACTTCCTGGAGTTCTGGGTCCCCCGGCTGGTCGATTATCCGCTTTTTGCCGTCTACCCCCAGTTGGGCGAGGACTATGAAAAGCTCGTGTCCATGGGCGTTTACCCGAGGCCGGACAGTGTCCTGCGGCTGGCCTACGCGATCCGGGGCTTGTTCTATGAACTGGATTACAGGATAGCCGAGCCGGAGATAACGCCCTTCGAGCGCGAGGGCTTCACCGTCGTAGAATGGGGCGTCATCCTGACGCAGGAGGACGCCGAGTTGTATCTTCACTAGGATTGCGAGGATGGGCAGATGAAACGCTTTAAATTTCCCTGTGTCGTTTTATTCCTCCTGATGGTTTCGGGAACTCTCATCGCTGGGGAGGAGGTGCGCGCCGACCGGGTGCTGCGGGTGGTGGTAGACGCCCTGCGCATCCGCGACGAACCGACGACGGAGGAATCGGAGATCCTCGGCATGCTCCACCTGGACGATTACGTCGTGGTACTCGAGTACGCGGACGAGCATTGGGTGAAGATCGAGGCCCCCGACGGCACCGTGGGCTGGTCCTGCGTCGCCCTGGAAGACGAGGTTTTCCTGGAGCCGCTGGAGGTACACTACGAAAACGAAATCTACTTCACCCTCTGGAACTGGGAGGGCGAACCGGTGTCCGACGTCCGCCTCGAGCTCGTGGGGACGCCGGTATTCTGCACGACGGACATCGACGGCGACGTGTGGCTTTACCCCGTGCCCATCGGGACCTGGGACCTGCGCTGCACCGTCGGGGACACCTCCGCAGTCGTCGCCGACGCGGTGAACCCCGAGCGCAAGGATAAAGCCACCTACACCGTGGACCTGGGCGGGCCTCACATGCTGACGGTGCACCACACCTACATCGACTCAGGCATTGCCAAGCCCAACATCTACATCTATCCCACCGAAGAGACCGAGGTCTCGGTGAAACTCGGCTTCCCGGCGGGCGGAACAATCACCGTCTCCGACCCCGAATATAAGGACGGTTGGACGGTTAACGTCACCCCCGAGGGAACCATCAACGGCGAACACACGTTTCTTTTCTACGAGGGTAGAAGCGATGGCTCCGCCCTGCAACGCTCCCGAGGCTGGATCGTGAAGAGGGAGGAACTGGATGGCTTCTTCCGGGAAAATCTCGCTGTCACAGGTTTCTTTGACCAGGAAATCGAGGATTTCGTCGAGTTCTGGGTGCCGCTTCTCAACGACCATCCCTACTTCGCTCTTTACCCCCAGTACAACCCGATCTACGGCGAGATTGTCAGCCTGGACGTGGAACCCGCGCCCCACTCGCTAATCCGGCTGGCCTACGTCATCGAGGGACTGGAGGAGGAAATATCGCTCATTCCCGCGATGATCCCGGCCTTCGAGGCGGGCGGCTTCACCGTCCACGAGTGGGGGGTCGTCCTCAGCCCGGCGGATATAGACGCCTATCTCTACTAAAGAGGAGACACGCATGAAGATGGCTGTCCTATTCCTAACACTCTTTACCATGATTGCGGTGGCCGGGGAGACGGCGACACTCGTCGGAGCGGTTTACGATTTGGCCGGGGAGCCCATCCACGAGGCCTCGGTCGAGCTCTATCCGACGGTGGACCTCGAGGAGGAGGAGGAAAGAAGAATGTCGGAGCATAGCCTCGAAGGTCGGTTCTGGCTCTTCGAGGATGAACCGCTCTACCAGACAACGAGTGATGAGGAGGGCCGGTACCGGATCGAGGACATCTTCCCAGGTACTTACGACGCCGTCTGCCGGAGCGACTACTTCGAGCCGTGCTACAACCTCGACATCCATCTCGCCGCCGCTGAGGAGCGGCATCTGAACTTCGCCATGCGCGAGTACATGGAGGTGGAGAAGCCCAACATCTACCTCTACCCGGAGACGGAGACCGAGATCACGGTCAGGCTCGATTTCCCCGCGGGGGGCGGAATTACGGCCTCGGACCCAACCTACGGCGACGGCTGGACCGTCAGCGCCACCTCCGAGGGGCGCATAGATGGCGAGTACGATTACCTTTTTTACGAGGCTCAAGTCCCGCCGGATTGGCAGTTCGATCGGGCCTGGGTCATCCAACAGCGGCAGATGGAAATCTTCTTCAAAGAAAACCTCGCCAACCACGGCTTTGACGAGCGGGAGATTGCCGATTTCATCGAGTACTGGGTCCCCCGCTTGGCGGATTTTCCCTTCTACGTCATCTACCCCCAGTACGCCGAGGAAATCGAGCCGCTGGTCGGGCTCGCTATCGTCCCGGAACCCGACAGCCTCCTCCGTCTGTACTACTTCATCTCGGGGGTAGACCTGGTGGAGCGCTACGTCCCGGAGCCGGATATCCCGAGCTTTAACCGCAGCGGCTTCACAGCCTGCGAGTGGGGCGTCGTTTTGGCGGAAGACGAAGGAGCGTTGCATTAATCGTTAACCGAAGGAGAACGCCATGCGGACTACGGCGATACTGTTCCTCTCCCTGTTTATTCTCGCCGGATGCAACGACGACACCGGCACCCTCACCGGGGTTGTCACCGACGACTACGGCGAGCTGGTCTCCGGCGCGGTTATAACCCTCGACGACTCGGACTACAAGGCGACGACAGACAAAGACGGCCGCTACGTCATCACCGACATTGAGCCGGGCGTCTACGACGTGACCTGCATGTCCCTGGTGTTCGATTTCGACCTCCTTTCTAATGTGGAGATCTGGAAGGGGGAAACCACCGAACTCAATCTGAATCCCTACTCGAAGGACTACGAAGATGTTGTCCGCAAGCCCAACATCTACCTCTACCCCGAGGAGACGACCGATGTCTCGGTCAATCTAAACTTCCCCACAGGCGGCGGGGTGACGGTATCCGAACCGATGTACGTGGACGGCTGGTACGTGACCGCGTCACCCGAGGGCTGGCTGACCACGCCCGAAGGGCGGGGCTACGGATATCTCTTCTTCGAGGCCGATCCGCCCGACGAGTGGCAGCGTATGAGTGGCTGGCTGATTGACGGGGAGGACCTGGCGGGCTTCTTTGACGAGAACCTTCGCGCCTACGGCTTCAACGACCGCGAGGTGGGGGATTTCATCGAGTACTGGGAGCCGCGGCTGACCGCTAATCAATACGCCGTCTTCCCGCAGCTCAACGAAGAAATCGAGCCACTGATCGGCCTGGACGTGTACCCCGAGCCGGACTCGGTCCTGCGCCTTTACTACTACCTGGTTGCCGATCCCATCCTGGGCGGCCTGTTGGGCGAACCGGAGATACCCACCTTCGAGCGTGAGGGCTTCACCGTCGTCGAGTGGGGGGTCGTCCAGTAAGACGGGATGGTACCGAGATGAAAAATATCCTGGTTATCTTTGGGCTCGTCGCAACGGCGGCGGTGTCTGCGGCCGAGGAGTACGCTACGCTGTCGGGGATCGTTTCCGACGAGGCCGATAACCCTATCCAATGGGCCATTATCCGCGTCGAGGGAACCGATGTTCACTTAATCACCCTTGAAGACGGCACTACATCATTTGCCGATATTCCGCCGGGACGCTACACGGTTAAGTGCTCCGCACCGGGATACGTCGATAGTACGATTGAGGACGTGCTCCTGGTTGCGGGGATTCGGTCCACCGTGACATTTATCCTGAAACGACCTCCGGAAGACGCGGTGCTGACGATAGAAAAGCCCAACATCTACCTCTACCCCGAGGAGTCCACCGAGGTCTCGGTCCGGCTGGATTTCCCCCGGGGCGGCGGGGTGACGGTCAGCGACCCGCCCTACGATGACGGCTGGACCGTGACAGTCGAACCGGATGGCTGGATAGACACCGGCCTTGGTTACGTCGTCGTCCCCGCCGGTGAAGCCGGTGGTGAGGAGATCATCTTCGACGCTCCGCGCTACTCCTACCTCTTCTACGAGGCCGAGACGCCCGACTTCTGGCAGCGGGAGCGCGGCTGGCTCACCACCGCCGACGTCATCGGCGACTTCTTCGCCTACGTCCTGCGGGAGTACGGCTTCCGGGGGCGCGAGGTGGACGATTTCCTGGAGTACTGGATGCCCCTGCTGTCCGGCTCCCTCTACTACGCGGTCTACCCCCAGACGGGGGTAGAGATAGCCCCCGTGGTGGAGCTGCGTGTCGAGCCGGAACCGACCAGCGTCCTGCGACTCTTCCTGTTGATCGAAGAGCTCGACGAGACCACCGCGACGGCGGACTGGCACCTGCCCGAACCGGAGATACCCACCTTCGAGCGTGAGGGCTTCGCCATCGTTGAATGGGGGGTTTGCCTCGACGGTGTGATTCAGTAAATATCCCGACACGGGAAACCTCCCCCGGCGGGAGGTTTTCCTTTTCGGTTCGCCCGGAGCCGCCGCTCTGGTACAATGGGGCCACTCGACCCACCTCCAAAGGGCGGTATGGAACGGATAGTAATCCTCGATTTCGGCAGCCAGTATACCCAGCTCATCGCGCGCAAGGTCCGCGAGGCCCGCGTCTACTGCGAGATAACTCCCTTTGACACACCGCCGGATAGCTACCTCTCGTCCGAGATGAAGGGGGTCATTCTCTCCGGGGGTCCGGCGAGCATCGTCGCACCTGGCGCACCGCACCTCCCGAAAAACTTCTTCGAGAAGGTCAACCTGCCCGTTCTGGGTATCTGCTACGGCTTACAGGCCACGGTGGAGCGGCTCGGCGGCGGGGTGGGCAAGGCCACCCGCAAGGAGTACGGACCCGCCACCCTTTCTATCGCCGATCACAGCGACCTCTTCACCGGCCTGAGTGGTGAGGTGCCGGTCTGGATGAGCCACGGCGACCGCGTGGAGGCCCTGCCCCCGGACTTCGAGGCCATCGCCCACACGCACAACTCCCCCTTCGCCGCTGTCCGCGCCAAGAACCGGCCAATCTTCGGCGTCCAGTTCCATCCCGAGGTCCACCACACCCCCAACGGCCCGGCCATCCTCGAAAATTTCCTCTACCGGGTCTGCGGCTGCGCCGGTGACTGGCGGATGAGCTCCTTCATCGAATCCACGATCAGTCGGGTGCGTCAGGGGGTGGGCGACGATCATATAGTCAGCGGCCTGTCGGGCGGGGTGGACTCCACGGTCAACTCGGTGCTCCTGCACCGGGCGCTGGGGGACCGGCTACACTGCATCTTCGTGGACAATGGCGTCCTGCGGTCCGGGGAGACGGAACAGGTCATGGAGGGCTACGCAGAGCTTGGGCTGTCGGTGACGATGGTGGATGCTTCGGAGGATTTCCTCGCCGCCCTGGCCGGCGTCACCGATCCCGAAGAAAAACGCAAGCGCATCGGCCACACCTTCATCGAGGTTTTCCAGCGGGCCGCCGAGGGGATAACGCCCAGACCGAGGTTTCTCGCCCAGGGCACCCTCTACCCCGACGTGATCGAGAGTGTCTCGGTCAAGGGCCCGTCGGCCACCATCAAGAGCCACCACAACGTGGGCGGCCTGCCGGAGAAGATGCACCTCAAGCTGATCGAGCCGCTGCGGGAGCTCTTCAAGGACGAGGTGCGGGCGGTGGGCCGCGAGCTTGGAATCCCCCAAAAGATACTCGGACGGCACCCCTTCCCCGGACCGGGTTTAGCGATACGCATACTCGGAGAGGTGACGAAGGAAAGGCTGAAAATCCTCCGCGCCGCCGACGTGATTTACCTCGAGGACCTGCGCGCCGCCGGAATCTACGATGACATCTGGCAGGCCTTCGTCATCCTTTTGCCGGTCAAGAGCGTGGGTGTGATGGGCGACGAGCGAACCTACGCCAACACCGTCGCTCTCCGGGCCGTGACCAGCGTGGACGGCATGACCGCCGACTGGTACCGAATGCCCTACGACGTCCTGGCGAAGACCTCGAGCCGGATCATCAACGAGGTTGACGGCGTCAACCGGGTGACCTACGACGTGTCCTCAAAACCCCCGGCGACTATCGAGTGGGAATAACACAATACCCCAAGATGCGCTCGATTCCCATTGCTAGCGTAAATTCCCTTTGTTTGGTAGACTAGACTCCCCGAAACGCCGAACCGCAAACTAAATAAAATTCAAGGGGGCGATATGCTCACGCCTGAGAAACTGGAACACTTCTTCATCAACCTGAACTACGACTACAACCAGGTAACCGAAGGGGTCTGGCTGGTCAACGCCGACCACGACGATTCCACCAACGTGATCATCACGGTGGCCGAGAACCTGATGATCTTCCGGCTGAAGCTGGCCGAGGTGCCATCCGACGCCGACGCCGGCTTCTTCAAGGAGCTTCTTGGGCTGAACATGAAGCTCGACCACGGCGCGATCGCCATTGACGCCGGCGATCTTGTCTTGATAGACACCGTCGAGGTGGCCGGCATCCACGCCGAAGAGCTCCACGCCAGCGTCATGGCCCTGGAGAACGGGGCTCAGATGATCTACAAGGCCATCCGAAAGGATTAAGCCCCTCTCTATTTTTTTCATTGCGTTAAAACACACCGGATACGGGAGCGATCATGGGAATCTTTAAGCGATTGGGAGACATCCTTAAAGCGAACATCAACGCCCTCTTGGAGAAGGCCGAAGACCCCGAGAAGATGCTCAACCAGATGGTCTTCGAGATGGAGGAGAAGTACGCCGAGGCCAAGAAACAGGTGATGGTGGCCGTGGCTGACGAGAAGCGGCTCCATAACCAGTTTGAAAAAGCGAAGAAGCAGGCCTTCGCCTGGGCCGACAAGGCCAAGGCCGCCATGGACTCGAAGCGTGAGGACCTGGCGCAGGAGGCGCTGCTGCGCAAAACGCAGTTCGCTAAAACCGCCCGCAGCTTCAAGGAGCAGTGGGAGAAGCAGAAGCAGGCCACTGAGATGCTGAAAAGCTCGCTCCGGCAGCTTCAGCGCAAGATCCAGGAATGCAAAAGCCAGAAACAGCTTCTCATCGCCCGGGCCAAGCGCGCCGAGGCCCAGAAAAAGATCCACGAGACAATGGCCGGCATCAACGACTCCGGCGCCTTCGCCACCTTCGAGCGCATGGAGGAGAGGGTGGATCAGCTCGAGGCCGAGGGCGAGGCCGCCGTGGACATGGCCGAGCTCGAGTCCGACACCCTCGAGAAGGAGTTCGAAGAGCTGGATCAGGTGGGCGTGGGCGAGCAGCTCAAACGCCTGAAGGAGGGCGACGCCACCTCGGACCTCGAAGACCTCTAAACCAACCTAACGTGAGTTGACATCGGGGGAGGGGCAAGTACCGCTCCTCCCCTGTGTAATTATTTCCTTTTAAAGGGGCGGACCATGGCCGGGCACGGGCAGAGCTACTACGAAGCGCTAAAGGTCAAGAAGCTCTTCGAGAAGGACCTGGGGAAAATTTTAGGCGAGATCGAGAAGTGGGAGGAGCGGCACAGGTTAGCCGCCGACGCCGGGAAGCAGCACCTCGTGGAAGCCGCCGCCGCGAAGCTCGAAGAGCTGCGCCAGGACGAACAGCGCTGCCGCGCGAGGATAGCCGAGGCCGAGAAGCTCCTCGTCGAGTCCCTAGTCATGGAGGAGACCGCGCCCGAGCTCACCCCCACCGACCGCGCCGAGATGCTCCAGCGGGACCTGGACGCCCTGGTCGGGGAGGAATCGAAGACGGGGCAGGAGGTGGACGAGGTTTCGCGCGAACAGAAGGCCACCGAGGACCTGGAACGCCTGAAGCGCGGCGAGACCGACGACGACCTGGCGAATTTGTGAACAACTTCTGAATCCTCCGTTATTTACACTGGGCCGACCTAAAGGTTGGCCCCTACGTGACCCATAAATGGAACCCAAATATCCAAAACGAAAATCAACTCCACGTCTGCGTTCATTCGATTACAGAGGTCGGTACGCCTATTCGGTAATTATTTGCACTCACGGTCGTGAGGCCATACTTCAAGATGAAGATATCGTTGTTATGGTTAACAATGAGTTTGATGCCGCGTGCAGGGATGATTTTTCGGTTCTTGCCTACTGTTTCATGCCCGATCACCTCCACCTTCTACTCGCTGGAGGAGATAAGAGTAATCTCATCAAGATGATTAAGGCATTTAAACAAGCAACGTCATTTCACTACCGAAGGGAAACCGGCAAACCTCTTTGGCAACGCAGCTTTTACGATCACGTCCTACGGAAGAACGAGGATGTTTTGGAAGTCGCGCGATACATCTGGGCAAATCCGGTTCGTAAAGGATTGGCTGAGAGGATACAGGATTATCCGTTTTCGGGCCCTCTAGGATTGATATCGTAGGGGAGGACCTTTAGGTCCTCCCGTGTGATGATTCGGGCCGACCTAAAGGTCGGCCCCTACGAGGTAGAGTACAGATAACGTAAAGGCAGGTCTCCAGACCCTCCCGTAATGGAACGTTGACACACGCAACTCGTATATTATCCGTCTCATGAAACGAAAATCTCTCATCATCCTCCTTTTTCTGACGCTCACTCCCGCCTGGGCCTCATACCTCATTCCCATGGACTCCGCGCAGACGGACCACCTCAAGGCCTACGGCGTGGCCTACTGGGTCCTTTCTCAAGGGTACGACTGCGAGTGGCTGCTCAATTACCGCTGCGGGAGCTGGCTGTTGCCCGAAGCGCCGGGATTGGCCGAGCTGGCAGCGGTGCGCGGGGTGACCCTCGAAGCGGTTGACCCGGGGGCGGAGGCGGCCATCCGCGCAGAAGTCGAGGCGGAGAACATGGAGGCGGTCCTCCTGGAAAAAGCGCCCCAGGTGGCCGTCTACGCGCCCTACACCTACCAGCCTTGGGACGACGCGGTGATGCTGGCGCTCGCCTACGCCGAGATCCCCTACGAGCGCCTCTGGGACGCCGAGGTCCTGGCCGGGGATTTAGGCCGCTTCGACTGGCTGCACCTGCATCACGAAGATTTTACGGGGCAGTACGGCAAGTTCTCCCGGAGTGAGGGCGACGAGGAGTGGTTCCGGGCGATGCGGGCCGAGTTCGAGCGGTCGGCCTTCGAGGCGGGATTCGCCACCGTGCCCGAGCACAAGCTGGCCGTGGCCCGGGAGATCGTGCGCTACGTGGGGGGCGGGGGATTCCTCTTCGCCATGTGCTCTGCCCCGGCTAGTTTAGATGTAGCTTTAGCCGCGGCGGAGATAGACATCGTGGACCCGGCCATAGACGGCACCCCGATCTCGCCGGGCTACAACGCACGGTTGGACTATTCTTCCTGTCTGGCCTTCACGGATTTCGAGGTCTACCCCGACCCGGACCTGTACGAGATATCCTCGATTGATTCACCCCGTGGCCGGGGGCTCTACGATCTGCCCGCCGGGGTTCGCCCCACCTTCACCCTCTTCGAGTTCGCCGCCAAATTCGATCCCGTGCCCACCATCCTCACCCAGTGTCACGTCCGCACAATCGCCGACTTCATGGGGCAGGACACCGCCTTCGTCCGCGATCAGGTCTTGGATTCCTGCGTCGTTTTGGCAGTCGTGGACGGCCTGGACGAGGTGAAGTACCTCTACGGGGTTTTTGGCGAGGGCGCCTTCAGCTTCCTGGGCGGCCACGACCCCGAGGACTTCCAGCACTTCGTCGGCGATCCCCCCACCGAGCTCTCCCTCTTCCCCCACTCGCCGGGCTACCGGCTGATCCTCAACAACGTCCTCTTCCCCGCGGCGAAGAAGAAGCCGCTGAAGACGTAACCTCCTATGTTGGGGTGATGTGTGAAACGGCGGGGATAGGTATATGCGCCCGAAGGGAAATCTCCGCCCTACGTCTCCTCCTCTCCCCTTTGAGTAGAGGGTTAGGGCTACCTTTTTAAAGAACTGCGCGTAACCTAAAACTCGGTGAAGCGGAACGCTTCAATCCCGCCGGGAAGAAGAAGCCGCTGAAAACGTGAGGAGCTTGACATCCGGCTCCACGAGGGGTAGTTTAGACTCATGCGACGAGCGCTTCCTACGATTCTGTCCCTCATCCTCCTCGTCGGTTGCTTCAGCCTGCCGCCGGGGCCCGGCCCCGATCTCTCCTCCCCCTACAACACGCTGTCTTATCTGGTCAACTCCTACGTCCTCCTGGATGACGGTGGCGTGGACTACATCCTGGCCGAGGACTTCCTCTTCGTCTTCGATCCCGAAGAGCGGGGCGACGTCGTGGACGGCTTCGAGATACCCTTCGATTGGGGCAGGTATTCGGAGTTGATCGCCACCCAGAACATGTTCTTCGACGCCGAGCGTATCTTGATAAGTCTTGAGCTGGACAAAATGAATCCGTTGCCCGAAGGGGCCACGTACTACACAAGCGGCTGGATTCAATACATAATCAAATTTTACTACGACGAGGAGGACCACTCCTACTACGTCATTGGGCATGCTAACTTCCAGCTCGAAAAACAGGGGGTGGACTGGATCATCACCTGCTGGGAAGATAAGAGGTACAGATCCGAGCACTCCTGGGGCTGGCTCAAGGCCCTGTACCGTCTTTAAACGGAGGAGCCCGAGTGCCCGAGCCCAGCGTCGTTGATCCCAAGGAGCAGTCCGAGGATTTCTTCGAGCGGAACCTGCGCCCCCGGAAACTGGCGGAGTTTGTCGGGCAAAAGGGGATAATCGAGCAGCTCGAGGTTTTCATCGAGGCCGCCCGGCGCCGTGGCGAGGCACTTGACCACGTCCTCCTCTCCGGACCGCCGGGGCTGGGAAAGACAACCCTGGCGCACATCATCGCCAACGAGACCGGCGTCGAGATACGGGGCAGCTCGGGACCCGCCCTGGAGCGTCCCGGAGACCTGGCGGGCATCCTCACCTCCCTCGATCACCGCGACATCCTCTTCATTGACGAGGTCCACCGCCTCCCCACCATCGTCGAGGAGTACCTCTACCCGGCGATGGAAGATTACCGCCTGGACATCGTGATAGATTCCGGCCCGGCGGCCCGTTCCATCAAGCTCGATCTCAAGCGCTACACCCTGGTGGGCGCCACGACCCGGGTGGGGCTTCTGTCGTCGCCGCTGCGGTCACGCTTCGGCGTGGTGCTGCGTCTGGGTTACTACCCGGTGGATGAGATCGCCGTCATCGTCCGGCGCTCCTCAAAGATCATGAACGTCAACATAGACGATGAGGGGGTGGCCGAGATCGCCCGCCGCAGCCGGGGTACCCCCAGGGTGGCGAACCGGCTCCTGCGACGGGTACGCGACTTCGCCGAGGTGCGCGCCGACGGGGTGGTTACCCCCGCGGTAGCCGATGAGGCGCTCAAGCTCCTCGGGGTGGACGGCGCCGGGCTCGATGAGATGGACCGGACCATCCTGCGGACGCTCTGCGTCAACTTCGGCGGCGGACCCACCGGGGTGAAAACGATCGCCGTGGCCGTGGGTGAGGAATCCGATACCCTCGAGGAGGTCCACGAACCGTTCCTGATCCAGGAGGGCTTCCTCACCCGCACCCCCCAGGGGCGGGTGGCAATGCCCAAGGCCTGGGACCACCTCGGTCTCGACTTCCCCCGAGGCCGCCAGGGAGAGCTGGGACTCTAACCGGTACGAATCGGTCGCGAGGAGACGGGCCGCCGCCCGTCTTTTTTTCATGGTCGGCTGTGGTATGATTAGTTCGGAGGTTTTTCTTGTCCGATCCCACCGCCCCCATCGGCGTTTTCGACTCCGGCGTCGGCGGCCTGACCGTGGCCCGGGCCGTAGCCGGGCGTCTGCCCAAAGAGACTCTCGTCTACCTGGGTGACACGGCGCGGGTGCCATACGGCGCTAAGTCTCCGGCCACCGTCACCCACTACACCCGCCAGGCCCTCGCCTTCTTCGAAAAGTTGAAGGTGAAGCTGGTGGTCATCGCCTGCAACACAGCCAGCGCCGCGGCGCTGCCCGAACTCGGACGCGCGGCGAGGCTGCCCCTGGTTGGGGTGGTGGAGCCGGGGGCGCGGGCCGCCGTCGCCCATACCCACAACGGCGTCATCGGCGTCATCGGCACCCGCACCACCATCGCCAGCGAGAGCTATGAGGAGGCCATCCACCGCCTGAATCCGGAGGTGGTGATCCACGGGCGGTCCTGTCCGCTCTTCGTCCCCCTCGCCGAGGAGGGTTGGCTGACCGGCCCCGTGCCCCGCTGGGTTGCCCAGAGCTACCTGGAGCCGCTACGCGAGGCGGGGGTGGACACCCTGGTCCTGGGCTGCACGCACTACCCGCTCCTGAAGGGGGTCATCGCCCAGGCCGTCGGGGACGGCGTTACACTCGTAGATTCGGCCGATGAGACGGCCCGCGCCGTGGAGGAGCTCCTCGACGCCAACGGTTTAGCCAACTACACGGGACCGGGCGGCGGGCACACATTCTACGCCACCGACATCTCGGATACCATGACCGCCCTGGCCGAGAGCTTCTTCTCCGGCCCCGTGGGCGGGATGAAGATCGTGGATTTAGAGAGTTTTGGATAAAAAAAGCCCCGGAGAGGCCGGCCCATGCGGAAATTAGTGTTTCTAATCCTCGTCCTCTGCTTCACCGTTGCGGCGGAGCTCAGCTACGAGGCGGCGCTGTACCATTTCGAGGAGATCGGCATCCTGGAGTTCCGCGTCCGCTCGACGGCCATCGGGGACTACATCGTCCTGGAGTGGGGCGGTTTCAACTTCAACGAGCTCTCCGTGGGGCTGAAGGAGATGTCCGCCGACGTGGAGTACCTGGGCCTGGCCGAGTTCCGCTCCGAGGACGGCTTCAGTTCGCCGCTCTACATCCGCCCCGGCGCCGAGGTCACCAACGCCGAGGGTTTTGCGCCTCGCTGGGATTCCGAGAAGCGCACCGGCGGTTTCTCCCGCTGGCAGGCGGTGCACATCATCATCCGCTTAAAGGACGACTATGGCTTTTACGCCATGCACGACGTGGGCCTGCCCACGGTGCGGCCGTACCTGCCGGAAAACTTCTCCCAGCTCGTTATCCTGAACAAGAACCCCAACGCCAACCTGGCGGTGGTGGTCAACGGCGAGGACTGGGGGGCGGTGCCGGCGCCGCCCGAGGGGCGCATCAGCTTCCGCCTCTGGGGCTACCAGCCGGTGGGGCCGATCACCGTCAACGGCCACGACTACTACGTCGAGGACGGCATCGAGCTGGTCGTAGCGCCCTGATGTTCCATGCCGACATCATCACCCTCCATCCCGGTCCGGTCAGCGCGTATCTGGAGAGCTCCATCCTGGGCCGGGCCGAGGCGAAGGATCTGACCCGCCTGCAGGCGGTGAACCTGCTGGACTACTGCGGCGGGAACCACCACCTGGCCGATGACAAGCCCTGCGGCGGCGGGGCGGGGATGGTCCTCAAGCCCGAGCCGTTCTTCGCCGCGGTGGAGGATCTGCGAAGAGACGAAACCAAGGTTATTCTCACCGATCCCGGCGGCCGGGTCCTGGACCACGCCCTCGCCAAGGAGCTGTCCCTGGCGGAGCACCTCGTCTTCATCTGCGGTCGTTACAAGGGGGTGGACGAGCGGGTGCGTACACTGGCGGACATGGAGCTCTCCCTGGGGGACGTCGTGCTCTCCGGGGGCGAGCTGGTGGCGCTGGCGGCGGTCGAGGCGGCGGTGCGGCTGATTCCGGGAGTGCTCTCCGACGCCGAGTCCGCCCTGGTTGATTCCTTCGAGGGCGAGGGGTTCCTGGATTGCCCCTGGTATACACGCCCGGCGGAGTTTTTGGGGATGCGCGTCCCCGAGGTGCTGCTCTCCGGCGACCATGAAGCGGTGAAAAGATGGCGCCGCGAGCAGGCCCTGGAACGGACACGGAGGCTCAGGCCCGATCTGTTGGAGGGGTAACCCCAAGCTGATTTTTTCGCTCCGACCCGGTATAATAGACATGGGCACCGACCACAACCTACTATTCAAGGAGCACCCATGATCCAAGCATGGCATCTGTGGCTGATCGCCGGTTTCCTCCTGGCCGTGGCCGAGATCATGGTTCCCGGTTTCTTCCTGCTGCCCTTCGGCGTGGCGGGGATGCTCACCGCCGCCCTGTCCCTGACCGGCATGGCTGTCGTCTGGCAGCTCACCTTCTTCGTTCTGGGCGGCGGGCTGTTCGTGTTCCTCGCCCGCAAGTTCTTCGTCAAGGCCGAGAAGGTCACCCACGCCGAGGACACCAAGACCAACATCGAGGCCCTGGTGGGTAAAACGGCCATCGTCACCCAGCCGATCAGCTACGATCAACGCGGCTACGTCAAGGTCGGCGGCGAGGAATGGGGCGCCGTCTGGCCCACCGACGACGGCTTCGTCTTCGACATCGGCGATCGGGTGAAGCTTGTCTCCGTTGACGGCATCAAGTTCATCATCGCCCCTCACGAGGAGGAATGAGCCGGTATTCACGGCGCCTTCCCCGATTAAATTTTCCAAAGAACCGGATACGTGATTTCGACGGAGGTGTACTTTGTTAAAGCTCCGCTACCTGATTCCCGTTGTGCTGCTGGGATCGGCCTCGGCCAGCTTCGCCGCGGACATCGCCGGCCTGAGCATCGGGACGGTCGTCGCCCTGGGCGCGGTTTTCCTGTTCCTGCTGATCTTCGCCATCGCCGGCTTCAAGGTTATCCGGCAGGCCGAGGTGATGGTCATCGAGCGCTTCGGTAAATATAAAAAGACCCTGTCGAGCGGCCTTCACCTGATCATCCCCCTCATCGACAAGGCCCGCACGATGCACTGGCGCATGCACCGTAACATCCGCGGACGGACCTACGTCCAAACCATCACCCAGAACCGCGTTGATCTCCGCGAGCAGGTCTACGATTTCCCGCCCCAGTCGGTGATCACCAAGGACAACGTCCGCATGCAGGTCAACGCCCTTCTGTACTTCCAGATCACCGACCCGGTGAAGTCGCTCTACGAGATCCAGAACCTGCCCGAGGCAATCGAGAAGCTGACCCAGACCACGATGCGTAACGTGATGGGCGAGCTGGACCTGGACGAGACCCTCATCAGCCGTGACGTCATCAACAACAAGCTGCGCATCGTCCTTGACGATGCCACCGACAAGTGGGGCGTCAAGGTCAACCGCGTCGAGCTCCAGGACATCACCCCTCCGCCGGAGATCGAGGCGGCGATGCAGATGCAGTCCACCGCCGAGCGTGAACGCCGGGCCAAGATCCTCGTGGCCGAGGGCGACAAGAGATCGGCCATCCTGCGCGCCGAGGGTGATCGCGAGAGCCGGGTGGCCCGGGCGGAGGGCCTCAAACAGGAGGCCATACTCACCGCCGAGGGTTACAAGCAGAAGCAGGTCCTCGAGGCCGATGGTGACGCCGATGCCCTCAGACTCCGCGCCGAGGGCGAAGCGGCCGCCATCGAGCTGGTCAAGACCTCCGTCGGCACCGAGATCGCGCCGGGGTACCTCGTGGCGGTCAAGTACATGAAAACCCTGAACGAGATCTCTCAGGGGGAGGCCAACAAGGTCTTCTTTCCCTTGGAGCTCACCAACGTCCTGGGCAGCGTCGGCTTACTCACCGACCTGTGGAAACACAACCCGCCGGCGAAGAAGTAGCCCGAGACCGTACAACGAAAAAAGCGACCCCGCGGGGCCGCTTTTTTTAAACCTGGATTACACCAGCCATTCCAGGTTTCTACCGATGATCAGCTCGAATTGCTTCGCATGATGAGTGTTTTTCATGGCAATTGTCTTTGATTCAAACCCATATTTCGCCGCCAGTTCCTTTATCACGGTTGTATTATCATATGTTAATACAACATCACCCTTTACTAAAGATACCTTTCTAAACAGAAGTTCATGATCTAACTCATGGTATTTATAGAGCCTTCGACCGGCCCTTTTTCCAGCAGCCGTATAAGGTGGGTCAATAAAGAAAGCTGCGTGTGCTTCATTTGAGAAGCGATCAATCACTTCAATACCGTCACCCTCAATAAAACAAATTCTATCCCGTAACCTTGTAATATCTCGTATTCTACGGGCCAGGGTTTCTGGATACCAACGTGAAGATATCCCTTTGCCGTTTTCCCCGTGCTTAATCAAGCCGCTGCCATGTGCTAAAATGCCCCCATGATAGGTTCTGTTTTTTAAAATGGTTTGGAAAGCAGCTTCCTTTATAGAATTTGTTTCCTTTCTAAGCTCATCTTGAACTTTCTCCAACGTCACGTTAAAGTTTAAAATTCGTAATGCCAACCATTCGGCATCTTCACTGAGAATTGTTTTCCATACCGCTGCTACGTCCTCATCCAACTCAATTAAAATAACATTTTCCGCAAGTTGCTCAAAGGCCACGGTTAAACCAACTATCGCTCCCCCGCAAAAAGGTTCAATAAAATGCTTGGGTTTTTGACTACGAGAATGTAGCCAATTACGTATTCTCGGGACTAACCAGGTCTTACCACCGGGATAGCGAAACGGGCTGCGCATGGGCACTTGAGCCACATTAATTACATGGTTAGTGGTTTTTTCTGGAAACAAGGACACTTGGTAATTGTGGTTAGAAAGGGGCATCAATGTCCTGTATGTCTGGCGGCGTCTTTTCGAGCTTTTCGTCCACTTTGGTTTGCAGAAGATCAATGAAATTTTCTATCTTGCCCGGCTCCGACCTAGTTATTCTATCGAGGCTATCCCTAAACTTAGTATATGCTACTTTTTTCCTTTCTAAAATGTAAACATTGTTTGCGTTATCCTTATTTAATTCATACACAAGCCAAGCTATGTCAGCTTCGTCTTTTGGAACTTCGTTTAATTCAGGTAATGTCTTAAAGAAACAATCCTGAAGCGCAACTGCAATCTTCTTACGCCAAGATTTAAAAACACCTCCCTTATAAAGCAATTGTGGTGCTAAACGCTTTCGTGAAGAGGACAGGAAATCGGGACGTGGATAATGAGACTGACGGGACCAATCCATTTTACTGACTAACTCTTGATTTTCCATAAAGTGTTTAAAAGGCCTTCGGATATTACCGGAGATGTATACAGCTTGTATTTCCAACGCTCCAAAATCAACCACTTCACCATTATTATCATACGATACTAACACATAATCAATATTACCAGCTGATTTACCACCTGCATCGGTCAACCTTACTTCCGTTAATGAAGTCCAGTTTGAATCTTCTGGAAAGAAGAACGATGCAGCGTCTTCAGCAATCAACCATCTTTCCCGGTAACGCACCGGACATACAATCACACGCTCACCACCGCTGTTGATGCTGCATACACCCAACGGGTCATTTGCTCTATCCTTAGTACAATTTGGTACTTTGTTTCCGTAGGGGCATAACTTATTAGAACGACACCTTTTAGCTTCAGATGACCGATTATCAGGCGGAAAACCAAAAACCTCGGCCAATGGTTGTTTTTCTTTACTCATGCATGTACACCACTACGTGAATTTAACAATCCAATCCACAAGATCAAGACTGTCAAATGGTAACTAAAACACACCCTTTTTACCAGTACACGAGCTTGAAAATATTTACTCAACCACCTCCACCTCACCCGTTTTCGGGTTCACCCGTAACTCCAGGGTCGGGTAGTAGCGGAAGCGCTCCCAGTCGGCGCTCCACACACCTGAATCCTCGAAGGGGAAGGCCTCCCAGGACCAGGTCCCGTCAACGTGGGCGTTATAGGGATCCAGGTAACCGTCCACCCGCAGTTTCAGGGTATAGTCCCAGAACCAGGCCGTGGCGCCGAACCAGTCCACCAGGTCGTCAGGGTCGTCGGTGTCGCGCAGGACCATCCGCTCGATCACGAAGGTCTCATACTCCCCCGCCACGTCCACGGTGATGTAGAAGTCGTCCACGTAGGCGAGCACGGTGAGCTTGAAGTCCACCGCGGCCTCGGGAAGGTCGTCGCCGGACCAGTCGCCGCAGATGGGAATCTGGTAATCGTAACCGGCCTCGAGATCCCAGAGGGGGTCGGTAAGGGTCGAGGAGAGGAGCTCCATCTCCACCCGCTTGAGCTCCGTGTTTGGCGGCAGGCTGAGGTTGTTCTTCACGTTCTCTAAAAGCTCCGTCGAGTCCAGGGATTCCGGCACCTCCAACTCATCACCGTGGGGGCCCGAGGCGTCAATCTCCTCGCTGGTCACCCCCCCGGAGGGGTCCACCGTGACCCGGAGGTAGGTATCCCCGCCGTGGTAGTACAGCTCCCAGTAGCTGGTAAAGAGCCCCCCGGCGGTCAGGCGACCGTCGTGGTCCACAATGCCCAGGATGCCGCTGCAGGGCGCGTCGGGATTCCACTCACGGCCGACCGGATCGGCGAGTCCCCGTGCCCAGAGGTAGCCCAACTCCGCCGGGGCGGAGGGACCAGGGGGTGTGTCACAGCGGATAAAACCAAGCGCCGCGACGACGAGTATCAGAAAACGGTGAAACCTGTGCATCGCTTTCGGGGTGACAATACGGTCTCAACGTTACCCGGATGAGCCCACGCAGTCAAGCCCGATGCCCGACTGCCTGGCACCATTTCTTCCCGATTGCGTATCTAAAGGGGTTCAGCCTTGGGGTTATCCCTCGTTTTCTATTATGGTCCACCCCAGGTTGACAGCCCCTCGACCGGCGTGTCAAAATCGCCTGCCCCCCTATCTTCGTCCTACCCGGAGTAGGTTTGCCAATGGTCAGATTAATGAGCATCGTCCTGTTCACGATCCTCGTACTCGGCGTGTCCGCGGTCTTCGCCCAGGAGGAGGCTCCGGTTATCCGCGCCATGGAGGTCCGCGGCAACCGCATCTATGACGATCAGTACGTCTTTGAGCGCATCTCCTCGCGCGTGGGTCAGCGGCTAAACCTCGACGCCGTCGCCGCCGACATCGCCCGGCTCTTCGACCAGGGGGTCTACGACGACGTCACCTTCCTGACCGAACCCTACGAGGACGGCGTCAAGCTCATTATCGAGGTGGAGGAGCGGGAGACGATCGGGGTCGTCTCATACATCGGCGTGGACTCTCTCGACGAGGACGACGTGGCCGAGGTCATCGAGAGCCGGGTCAGGAGCGGTCAGCCGTTGGACCCCTCTGTGTTGAACCAGGTCGTGCTGGCGATCAAGGACCTGGCCGAGGAGGAGGGGCTCATCCGTTGCCGCATCACCCCCGAAACCTCGCCCGGCTCCGGCGGCACCGTGGACGTGAAGTTCGTCATCGAGGAGGGCACCGAGATATTGATCAACACTATCGAGTTCGTGGGTAACGAGGCTTACTCGGACTGGGAGATCCGCAACCTCTTCATGGACCTCTCCGAGGACGAGTGGTGGAGCACCGAGACCTTCGACCAGAAGGTCTTCGAGGACGACCTTGCGGCAATCGTGGACGGCTATAACAACGGCGGTTTCCTGAACGCCCGAGTGGAGGGTTACGAGCTGAATTACAGTGATACCGAGGATGAGGTTGACATCCTGATCACGGTTTACGAGGGTGATCGCTACCTCTTCGGTGGCGTGAGCTGGGAGGGGAACAATATCCTCTCCGACCGCCAGATCGAGCGCAGCCTCAGGCTCTCCCCGGGCGACGTGCTGGACATCAGCGCTTACAACACCTCGTTGGACACCATTCGGGATGACTACTGGGAGTTTGGTTACGTCTTCTTGGAGATTGATGAGGAGAAGGAGATAGACGATCTTACCCACACCGTTTTCTACCACTGGACGCTCAATGAGAAGGAGCCGGCGACGGTGGGTATGATCGAGATCGTCGGCAACACATTCACCAAGGACAAGGTGATCCGGCGCGAGTTCACCATTTACCCCGGCGAGATCTTCAACGGGAAGGCCTTCCGCCGCTCTCTGGAGCGCATCTTCAACCTTCAATACTTCGAGAACATCATCCCCGACTGGCGGATCGATCCGGTCACGAATGTCATTAACCTCACGGTGCGGGTGGTGGAGCGGGAGGGGACGACCCGTATCTCGGTGGGCGGCGGTTACTCCACCCGGGACGGTCTGATGGCCAACTTCGCCATCGGCTGGATCAACTTCGACACTTCGGCGCTGCCCGAGATCTGGAAGGCCAAGGGGGGTGGACAGGAGCTCACCCTCTCGGCTGATTTGGGCGCCAACGTGTCAAATTTATCTTTGAGCTTCCTCGAGCCCTGGTTTCTCGACACGCACACCGCCATCGGCGCCGGTGTCTTCAGCTCCACGCTCCAGACCCGCTTCAACTACGAACAGATCAAATTCGGCTTCTACGGCCTCGTGGGGCGTCCCCTGGGCGATGACGCCAACTGGCGGATCCGCTACGACTACGCCGAAAACACCATCAACCCCAACGAGGACGCCAGCGAGTCAATTCTGGAGGCGGCCGGCACAACCCTGACCAGCTCGGTCACCCTCTCCCTCTCGCGGGATACGCGGAACAACTATTTCTTCCCCACCTCCGGCTCCCGACAGTTTCTGAGCTTCGAGGTCGCCGGGGGAATCTTTGGCGGCGACCAGGACTTCTACAAGATTACGACCTACGCCACCGCCTACTTCCCCAGCTTCTGGGGGATGGCCCTGGCGATGAAGCTCTACGGGGGTTACGCGGCGGCCTACGCCGATACGGAGACGATCCCGGTGTACGAGCGCTTCTACGCCGGCGGGCTCGACGTGCGCGGCTTCCACGACTTCAGCCTCTCGCCCCGCGATTCCGAGGGCGGCGTCGAGGGTGGCGGTTTCAAGCTCTACTATAAATTCGAGTACCGCGTCCCCATCGTGGAGAACATGGTCTACGGGCTCGCCTTTCTGGACTCCGGCTACGCCTGGCGTACACCCTCCGATGTGGATTGGGGCGATCTGGCCTTCGGCTACGGCCTGGGCGTCCGCATTGACATCCCCATGATGGGGCTCCTGGGCTTCGACTACGGCTGGAGCGAGGACGTCCCAAAGGGCCGCCTCCACTTCAGCATCGCCCAGACCTTCTAGGGGGCTCACCCGAGTGGAGCGGAACGAGGGAATGAAGAGACTGCTCCTGGTGATCGCTTTGGCGATCTGGCTCGGCCTGTCGCTCTTTTACAGCTCCCGGATGCACTGGTTCTCGGCCGATGACGCCTACATAACGTTGCGCTACGCCGAGCACTGGGCTGAAGGACACGGACCGGTTTACAACATCGGCGAGCGGGTCGAGGGTTACACCAATTTCCTCTGGGTGCTCGTCCTGACGCCCCTGATAACCCTGGGTATCCCCGGTCCCCTAGCGGTGAAGCTGTTAGCGGGTTTCTCCGGCGTGGGCGCCTTGTGGCTGGTCTGGCTCTTGGGCCGCCGAATTGCGGGAAAGGATTCCTGGCTCGGACCGGTGGCGGCGCTGGCTCTCGCCCTGAACGGCACCTTCATCTGGTGGACCCTCCCGGGCTCCATGGAGGTCTCCACCCTGGCGGTGACGCTCCTGGCAGGATTCTACCTCCTCCTCGGGCAGGAGGGGGCCGAACCGCGGGAGAGGCTCCGGGAGACCCTGGGCGCCGGGGTGCTCTTAGGTCTGAGCGTCCTTCTGCGCCCCGACGCCGTCCTCTTCGGCATTCCGGCCCTCGTGGTCGTCGTGATGAAAAGGGAAAGGCGTCTGTTAAGAACGCTCCTCTTCCTGGCACCCGGGGCGCTCATGATCGCCGGGCAGCTAATCTTCCGGCTGAGCTACTACGGCGACTGGCTCCCGAACACCTTCTACGCCAAGGTGGACATCAATCTGCGTGTGATCGGCCGGGGCCTCGTGTACCTCCTCGGCTTTTTGAAGGCGCAGGCGCTCATCTTCGTCGGGGCGATCTTTTTCCCCTGGAGGCGGTGGGGAGTGAAAGTCCTGCCCCTTCTCACCGGGTGTATTTTATACTGGGTGTATCTGGTAGCCATCGGCGGCGACTGGATGTCCCTGCGGCTCTTTCACCACACCCTGCCCATCGTCGTCCTCGTGAGCGTGGGGGGGTACCTGAGGCTGTTCGGCAAGCTCTCCGATCTGCGGTGGGGGAGGGTTTTAGCGGGGGGCCTGGCGGTCGTCGCCATGACGGGTTATCTCTACCTCTCGCACCTGGCGGCCGATCCCTCGATAGCCTTCAGCCCCCTGCGCTTCGGGGTTCAACACCGCTACAACACGGCCCGGTGGCTCAACGAATACGCCGACTCCACCGATCGGGTGGCCCTGACGAGCACCGGGATCATCCCCTACTTCACCGACCTTTACACGATAGACATGGTGGGGCTGATGGACCGGCACATCGCCCGGGAGGGGATCAGCATCGCCGGCTTCGGTTTCCCCGGTCACGAGCGATTCGACAACGACTACGTCCTGGCCCACGAGCCGGAGTGGTTCGTACTGAACGTCCCCCCCAAAGCGATCCTGGCCGGTTCAGCTCCGACCCTCTTCTACGAGATGGACCTCTTACGTCGGGGGGGGTTCTGGGCGGAATACCACCTGATCCTGCCGCCCTATCCCACCCTCTCGATTCTGCACCGCCGCGACGACGTGGAGGGCCTTGAGCGGCTCGATCCCCGCGACTGGGAGGAGAGTTACCACTTCACTCCTCTATAGCGCGTGAGTCGGACATTTAGATCAAAAGCAGTCTCATTCTTATCAACATCCATTCTTCCCGGGAGAGGGATTGATGAAAAGGATATTACTGGTAACCCTTCTCCTCGCACTTCTCGTACCGGGGTCTAAAGCCCAGGACGATGACGAGCCTAGACCCCTCACCATCGCCTATGTGGACCTCCAGCGCGTCCAGGACGAATGGGTGCTCTTCCAGGAGGTGCTAAAGACGCTGGAGGAGGAGACTCGACAGAAGGAGATCGAGGTCCAGCCGCGCCTGGACGAGTACCAGGAACAGATCCTGGAGTTGCAAGAGAAGCTGGATGCGCCCCTTTCCGAGGAGAAGCGGGCCGAGATCATGGGCGAGATGGAACAGATCTACAACAGGGCGAATCAGCTTCGGGAGGGCGCCATCCGGGCTCTCCAAGCCAGGGAGAAACAGGAGCTGGACAAGCTCATCGAGAAGATTTACGAGGCAATCGATCAGCTCGGTCAAACGACCGAGTACGACCTGATTTTGGATATGACGGCACTGATCTACGGCAAGGATGTCTACGACATCACCGACGAGATCATTGACGTGCTGAACACCGCCGCCGGTATGGACTAGCATGAATCGATAATGGGATAGGGGGATCATGGTGCTCAACCTCGGCGAGATCGCCGAGATCGCGGGTGGCAGGCTGGAGAGAGGAGATCCCGCGACGCCCGTAGCCGGGATGAACACGATCGCTGAAGCCGGCCCGGACGAGGTCACCTTCTTTGTCAACAACCGCTACAAGAAGTTCCTCCCAGAGTGCCGGGCGGCGGCGGTGATAACCGATGAGAAGACCCAGCCCGTCGTGGGACTCGCCTTCATCCGCTGTCCCAACCCCTACCTCGGCTACACTCGAATCGTCGAGCGGTTTGCCCCGGCCATACCCTATCCGCCGCCCGGGGTCCACGCTGCGGCCTGGGTGGATCCCACCGCCGAGCTGGGCACCGATGTCGCCGTCGGCCCACATGCGACGATCGGAAAGAATGTCAGGCTGGGCGACGGTACGATCGTGATGAGCGGAGTCCACGTCGGCGAGGGAACCGTCATCGGGCCCGGCTCGATACTATACCCCAACGTGGTCATTCGTGAGCGCTGCGAGCTCGGGGCGCGCAACATCATCTACCCGGGAGCGGTGATCGGCTCCGACGGCTTCGGCTATGCACCCGACGAAGAGGGCCGCTTTCACAAGATACCCCAGATAGGCAACGTCGTCACCGGCGACGACGTGGAGATCGGTTGCAACGCCTGTATAGACCGGGGAGCCTTGAGCCCGACCCGCATCGCCAGCGGGGTTAAGATAGACAACCTGGTCCAGATCGCCCACAATGTGACCATCGGGGAGGACACCGCCATGGCGGCCCAGGTTGGGATCTCGGGCTCCTGCACCATCGGCAGCCGGGTCCAGCTCGCCGGACAGGTGGGGATCGCCGGGCACCTGAGGATCGGCGACAATGTGATCATCGGCGCCCAGTCCGGCGTCTCCCACGACATACCCACCGGTGAACGCTGGTTCGGCTACCCGGCCCGACCGAACCGACGCGCCGCACGGATCGAGGCCGTGGTATCCAGCCTGCCAGAGATGCGCCGGGAGCATCGGGCGCTCTTAAGAAGGGTCGAGGCGCTCGAAAAGCGGATGGCTGAGTTGGGGGACCGCGGTGACGGCCACGGTGGATAGACAGAGGACCATCGCTCATCCGGTGGAGATCTCCGGGATCGGGCTCCACACCGGCGACCATTGTCGGATGCGCTATCTGCCCGCCGAGGTGGATACCGGCTACGTTTTCCGGCGGGTGGACCTACCCGGCAGGCCCGAAGTCGTGGCCCTGGCCGAGAACGTGGTTGATACCTCCCGCGGCACGACCATCGGGACGGATGGGGTTGAGATCCACACCGTGGAGCATATCCTCTCCGCCCTGGCCGGAACGGGGGTGGACAACTCGATCATCGAGGTGGACAATCACGAGCCTCCCGTAGCCGACGGCAGCGCCCTGCCTTTCGTCAACGCCCTGCGCGAAGCCGGGAGCGTGACGCAGAACACCCCGCGGCGCTACCTTGAACCGGTCCGGCCCCTCGCCTACGACGCCGGAAACGCCCAGATAATCATCCTGCCTCACCCCGGTTCACTGAGGCTTTCCTTCTCCCTGTATTTTGACCATCCAGTCCTGAAGAGCCAATACCTCGATTTCAACACCGAGGACGGCCGCTACGCCGAGGAGATTGCGCCGGCACGCACCTTCTGCTTCCTCCACGAGGTACAGTCCCTGCATCGGGCCGGGCTGATCAGGGGCGGATCGCTGGCCTGCGCCGTGGTGATCGGCGAGGATGAGGTGCTCAACGACAACATGCGCTTCTATGACGAGTTCGTCCGTCACAAGATCCTCGACCTCCTCGGTGACCTCACCCTGGTCGGCACCCCCCTCAGAGCCCACGTCATCAGTATCAAGGGTGGGCACACAACCAACGTGGGATTGGCGCGAAAAATCCGGACGGAGCTCGTGCAGACGCGGTGAACAGGAACGAAACCTGAAGAGCCCCCGACACTGAACTCATTAGTGGCCGTTTAGAGTGCGGCCTTTATGGTAAAATCTCCAGGTCTTATCCTCGCTTATCACAGGGAGATTTCGTTATTATAGATTGGGGAGGTTGTTGCCCATGCTGCCAGGCATCATGGATATCAAGGGGATTCTAAGCAAGCTGCCCCACCGCTTCCCTTTCCAGATGGTTGACCGGATAGTGGAGGTCGAACCGCTCAAGTTCATCAAGGCATACAAGAACGTTACCAACAACGAACCCTACTTCACCGGTCACTTCCCCGGAGCGCCGATCATGCCCGGAGTGATGCAGCTCGAGGCGTTGGCCCAAACGGGGGGTATCCTTCTCCACTACTCCTACGAGCTCTCGGAGGGGCAGATCATCCTACTGCGCAGCTTCGAGGACATCAAGCTCCGGCGCACCGTGGTGCCCGGCGACCGCCTCGATCTCTACGCCGAGATCCTTACCATTCACCGCGGTCTGTGTAAGATGAAGGTCCGGGCCTCGGTGGACGGGAAGGCAACCGTTACCGGGTTCATAAGCTGTTTCTTCGAGGTGCCCAAGGGAGGGGTGGAGGTCCTGGCCGACGGCAAGATGATCACGAAGAAGGGGAGGTAGGTGCCCGACGTACACCCCAGCTCCATCGTCCATCCCGAGGCCCGGCTGGCCGACGACGTGACCGTCGGCCCCTTCTCATACGTGGGGTCCGCGGTTACCATCGGCGCAGGAACCCTCATCAAGAGCCACGCCGTCATCGAGGGACCGATCACCATCGGCGCGGGCAACACCATCTTCCCCTTTGCCTCTATCGGCGCCGTTCCCCAGGACCTGAAATATGTTGGTGAACCGAGCGAAACGATCATCGGGGACCGTAACACCATCCGGGAGGGGGTGACCATCCACCGGGGCACGCGGGCCAGCATGCGTACACAGATTGGTTCGGGTTGCCTCCTGATGGCCTACTCTCATGTGGCCCATGATTGTGTGGTCGGCGACGGGGTGATCCTGGCAAATCTTGCGACTCTGGCCGGCCATGTGACCGTTGAGGACTACGCAATCATCGGCGGTCTGACCGGTGTACAGCAGTTTATCCGCATCGGCGCCCACTCCTACACCGGCGGCGGATGCTTGATCGTCCAGGGCGTTCCACCATTCATGCGCGTCTACAACTACCCCACCACCCACATCGGCTCGATCAACGAGATCGGCCTCAAGCGCCACGGCTACTCCGACGAGCGTATCCGGCTAATCAAACAAGCCTACCGCATCCTCTACCGCTCGGGACTGACCCCCAAAAGCGCCCTGGAGAGAATCCGCTCGGAGGTGCAACAGACCGAGGACATCCGGCGCTTGATGACCTTCCTGGAGAATGCCGACCGGGGTGTGGTGAAGGGGAGGGGTTGGTGGGAATCGGGCGGAAAAGGGTAGGGTGTCAATAACTCAGGCGTAACAAATGCGGGACTCCGGGTCCCGCGTTTTATTAGGGCTCATCATCTGTTTGTAGAATTTGAGATAACACAGTTGATATGGGCCGGCCTAAAAACCGGTCCCTACGATGTATTTTCGATTATCTAACTCTGTTTCAGTAAGATGAAAGAAAAGTGGGGGAGGACCGACCGGTCCTCCCGAATACAGACCCGGCCGCTGGGATGATTGGTTGTGGTGGGGTACTCAAGCTCCCGTCCTACGTGACCGTCGCTTTAACTAAAAAAACAGCTGTTCTAGCTGTTCGCCGCATCGTCTCCAGAATCGGTGACAGGATGCAAATAACGACTTATTACTTAGTACAGCAAGGACACAACTCAAAGGTGGTAGTACTTTTATTATTCTGCGATCCCACCCTTACCGATTGACCTCCCCGCTCAGAAAGAAGGCGGCCACCTGGTAGAGGCCGTAGCTGGTGAGCTGGCCGACCAGGGTGAAGGTGATGTCCCCGGAACGCCACTGGAGGACCGAATAGTTGGCGCTCCTTGAGAGGCTGGCCTCTGTTTCGCCCAGGTATATCTCCTGGCCCATTAGCTTGCCGACCTCCGCCTCCTCGAAGACGCTCAGGCCCTCGAGGCCGTCGGTGTAGGAGAGGTGGGCGGCGTACTGACCGTTTGCCCGGTAGCCCAGCATGGTTTCGACCAGGATAAAACCGCCGGGTAGCTTATTCGGGACGATGGGTACGAATCCCAGATCCTCGGTGAGCTCGTTCCGGGCGGTTTTATGCAGAGGTTTCGCCTCCTCGACCAGCGTGCCGACGAACTGCCCCGAGGAGAAGTGATCGGGGGAAAACTCGACGTTGAACTCGATCCAGGAAAAACCGGTGTTTGCGGCGGAATCGTTGCACTCCTCCCGGGATTGCAGCACCAGGTAGTTCTGGATGTCGATCATAAGGATGCGGTGGGGGGTGGCGTTGTGCCGCGAGGTGATCTCGATCCGGTAGGCGTCGCGCCCGGCCACAGAGTGGCCCGTCTCGAGGTCGAGAAGGTAGTTCTTGGCGATGAGCTCCTTGCGCTCCAGGAGACCGAGGCGGTCGTCGAGCATCCGCGGAGAGCTGGAGTGGACGGTGACCTCGAGGTTCGGGTCGTAGGAGTAGAGATTCTCGCCGTCGTCAATGACCACCCTCTCGCGCATCGCGGGCGGGGAGAGGTAATCGGTGCGCGTAAGACCGCCGGCCTGGTAGCTCACGCGCACCTCCATCGCCTCGGCCTGGGCGCCGTTGTAGAGGATGATCGTTTTCTCGCCGACGTAGCTATCCACCGCCGGCTCGGTCGTGAGCGCCTGGGTGAGCACGTCCAGCGCCGTCTCGGCCCAGACCGCGACCCCGATGAGAATGACTAAGCTTACGATTTTACGAAGCATATTCACCGTAGGTTTCTTCGCTTGTTAATACGTTGGGGACGGGGGCTTAGTTCAAGGTTTTTATAAAAAAAGGGAATTATTGTGGGAACAGCTAGAAGAAGCCGCCGGGTGTCCCCCCGGCGGATAGCGTAGCATTTGAACGCTCTACTCGCCCGACACCTCGCCGATCGCGGCCTCGGTGTCCATCTCCGCCGCCGCGTCCAGGGGCAGGGGTGGAAGATCGTCGGCGACATCCGGGATCGGGGCACCGGTACTGACGAGGGAGAAGCGGGCGCTGGACACCGGTTCCGCGGGAATGTCGGCGTCGGCGGCGCGGTTGAGCGCCTCGTCGGCGATGACGTGGCGGGAGAGTTCCTCGGTGGAACTCTGGGCTACTTCGGCTGCGGCCAGGTGCTCGCTCAGGTAGCCCTCGGGACCGGTCTCCTTCTCGACCGCTTCCACCACCGCCTCGGCAATCCCCTCCCGCTCGAGTTCAATCTCGGCGGGAGCCGGAGCCTCGTCGGCCCTGCGCACGGTGGAGAAAGGCGCCTCGATACCCCCCAGCGTGGGTGGCTTGGCCATGTCGTCCAGACCGAAGAGTCCCACCCCGACCGCGAGGATTACCACGGAGCCGGCGATCAGGACCAGCCGCATGTTGGGTCGGCCCGTCCGCGCTCCGCCCCGTTCCCGGAAACGCTCGGTCACCAGATTCGCCAGGCGCGAGTTAGAGAGTAGGGTCCGCTTAAAACCGGCCGGGAGCCGGTAACCGACCGAACCGATGGACTCTTTCAGCGAGCGCAGCTCGGTGAGTTCCCGCCGGCACCCTGGACACCCCTCCAGGTGCCCGCGGAAGACGCTCAGCTCATGCCCTCGCAGTTCGTCATCGAGGTAGGCCGAAAACAGTCTCTTTGCACGCCAGCATCTCATGGTAGTTCAGCTTCGAGGCAGTATTGTGTTTGAATGAGTACGCACAACAAATCGATCCCGTTCCCCATTTCTCGCCTGCGTCCTACCCGGTACAGAATAACGCTCCCTTAATCATCTTAAACTGAGACTGTTGCATATGTGGCGTCTTCGTAGGTGAGGCCCTCTGTAGTCTCCCGCGGGCGGGTCAGGAGATACGCCCCTGCGTGGGTATTCGTTTATACTAATAAGTCAACGAGTCATCTAAATTGCGCCAACAGTGTATTTCGCAACGGTCTCAAACTATTAACCCTTCCCGTTCAGTTTACAACGTGTAATCGAATGCTCGACTTTCCCCATTCCGTTACTCTATCGGTCGGCCGAGGAGTTGGGGCGCCAGGGGGGCCAGTCGTTCACGCAGAAGTTTGCGCCCGCGATGGATACGCGAGCGGACCGTCCCGATTGAACACTCCATTACCTCGGATATCTCCTCGTAGGTGAGTCCCTCAAGATCGCAGAGCGAGACGGCCATGGCGTACTTCCTGGGTAGCCGGCTGATGGCGTCCCGCACGATCCCGGCCACCTCCCTCGATCCTACGGTCCGTTCGGGGTCGGGATCGGGGCTTTCCAACTGAAAGGGGACCGAGGCCCCGCCACCCAGTGAGATCGGCTCGTCTATGCTGGTGGTTCTCATCCGGCTCTCGCGGCGCCATGAGTCTATGTAGAGGTTCTTGAGCACGGTGTAGAGCCAGTTTCTCAGGGAGCGGGTGGGATCGAAGTGTCTCAGGGAGCGGTAGAGCTTGAGGAAGGCTTCCTGGGCGAGCTCGTCGGCCCGGTAATGGTCGCCGGTGAGGACGATGGCGATGTTGTACACCTCCTGGGCGTGCTCCTCGACGAATCGTTCGTAGGCCACCCGCTCGTCTGGACTCACTGTCAGCGTGCGCTCCACGTTCTCTCCCTCCGCCGCGGTGGAGTCCTGGTTCCGCCTCGACGTACCCCGACCTGGGTCATTATTCATCTTGCTTACGTTGAAGGGGTCTGGCTGGTTCCGGGTAACCGAGGCTGTCCGCTCCGAAGGCCCGGGGCAGGAGCTCGGCCAGAACAACCGAGGCCACCGAGCCGTCACTTGCCAAAGTATATACCTTCAGGCCGTCTCCTCCCAGCTCGTGGAGAAACTGACGGCAAGCCCCGCAAGGCCAGACTCCCCGGGGAGGTGAATCCGCCGGTCCGGCGACGACGGCGCAGGCAACCAGGGGCAGGGCACCCGCGGCGACGGCGCTTCCAGCAGCGTTGCGCTCGGCGCAGAGCGATTCGCCGTAGGCCGCGTTCTCCACATTCACCCCGAGGAATACACGGTTGTCGGCGGAGAGCACCGCCACTCCCACCGCATAGCCCGAGTAGGGGGCGCGCGCCCGTTCGCGGACCTCGACGGCGCGGCGGAGGAGTTCCTCGGGGCTCATGTCTGATCCTTTCGTAAGAGTTGGTAACAGAGCAATACGCCGTCGCGGCGGAGGAGAAAGAGCCGCCCCTCGTCATCACAAACAGGCGGAGCGTCGCACTCACCGCCCAGGTCCACCTCCCAGAGCTTGGATCCGTCGCCCAGGTCGTAACCGCGAAGACGCCCGAACCAGGTGGGGCAGATCACGGTATCGCCGACGACCACCGCTCCTCCACCGGGGTAATCGCCCAGCTTGACCTTCCAGAGCTCGGTCATGTCTGTCGCCGAGAGAGCGATGAGCCGCGCGCCGTCGTTGGCCATTAAAACGGTCCCGTCCTTTACCACGGGGAAGCCGACCGGGGGGTGGCCCAAACCGGCCTGGGCCAGAAGGTTGCCGTCGGTGGGGTCCAGGATCACGAGCTGACCGGAGCGGGTGGCGAGGTAGAGCGCTTCGCCGGCCAGGGTCATTCCTCCGTAGGCCCTCCCCTCCACCCTTACCGACCAGACACCCTCGCCGGTGCGCCGGTTCAGGGCGCAGACCACGCCGTCCTGGGAGGCGAGATAAACGTGTTGCTCGTCCACCGCCGGGTGTGAGAGGATCCCGGCCGAAGAGGCGTAGACCCAGACCACATCACCAGTGAGGGTGTCCAGGGCGAATAGTGCTCCGCTCTCGTCGGGCACGTAGAGGAGGTTGCCGTAGGGCGTTGGTCCGACGTCGCAGGGGCCGGCCAGTTCCACGCGCCACCGGACCCTTCCGGTGATGCGGTCCAACGAGACCACCGCACCTCGTCCGAGGCTGAGGTAAATCGAGCCGTCGGTCATTGCTGGTGCGCCCCGGACGGGTTCACCCAACTCGACACGCCAACGCTCCTCACCGGTGGACGGATCGGCGGCGACCACGTTCCCGACTTCATCGGCGGCGACCACGATCCCTGGAGCGGCGACCGGCCAGGCAAAGCTTACTTCCCCCACCGACCGGCGCCAGAGTTCCACCGGCTCGTCGGCGGCGTCACCGGGGTAGACCCCCAGATGCGTCCAATCACGTCCCGCACAGCGCCAGGCGGCCATTTCGGCGAGGCCGGGCTCGGGACGCGTGAGTGCGTCGGGAACGGACGATTCCTCCCCTTCCCCACAGGCGAGAAACAACAGGAAGGCCGGCAGTGTAATGAGGCACGCTCGCACCCTACTCCTCCCGCATCCGCTTGGCGGACCAGGCGACCAGGAGCAGCCCCATGTAGGCCCGGTAGAGAACGGGCATCTCGGGTGATGTGATGCGGATTCGCCGCCCGCCGACCCGCTCGAAGCCGGGGAAGAGCTCCAACAGGTCGGCCATCTGAGTCTCGGTGAGGTCTACCTCCAGCGTGGGAGGCTCCTCCACACGGTACAGGGGAAGCTCATTCCGGCGCCGGACGGCTTCCTCGGCTCCCTCGCGCAGCTTCTCAAGCACGTTTTCGGGATGTTCGCAAACGGCGGCGAAGCGGGTGATTCCCACCTTGGTCCGTACGAAGACAACTCCGCCGCCGAGGCTTTCGGCAACCTGGTTCTCCAGGGCGGCGTCGCCGGAGATCAGGCCGACCGGCACTCCGTAATGGGAGGCGTACGCAGCGTTCAGCTCTGTTTCACCCACCGGCACGCCGTTCAGACGGATCTCGTAGACCGCACCGCCGGAGTAGGAGTGGTCCATCAGACCGCCCGGCTGGCCTACCCGGCTGTGATAGCCAACGAAGCACGCCAGGTCGTGTTCCGGCAAGAGCCCCTCCACCATGAAATTGGGCCGTGGGAAGCCGCGCAAGAGGGTGACCTTCCGGGGCAACTCCTCGGGAATGAGGTTGAGCCCCCGGGCGTGGGAATCGGTCACGGTGATACCCTCCACCGGCTCGCCGGCCTCCTCCGCACCGGCCTTAAGACCGTGGATGACGGCGTTGACCTCGGCGGTGGCCTGCCGGCGGGCGTAAGCGTAATCGGGTCCCTTGGGTTCAAAGGCCGGCCAAGATGTAAGGGCGGCCACACCCTCCATGTCGAAGGAGATGAAGAAACGCACGCTCGTCCCCCTTGCAGTATCTCATCTTTATAAGCTAATCATAGCTCAGGGAGGCGTGAAGATGCCACCCCGATACGGACCTGCTGTTTTAAGACGCACCTACGTCAATAAAAGAGGGCCCCTCTCGGGACCCTCTTTAGTTATCCGACCCTTACTTACTCGACGACCTTGAACTCGATGCGGCGGTTCTGTTCGCGTCCCGAAGAGGTCGAGTTGGATGCGATGGGATCGTCGGGTCCCATGCCGACGGCGGTCAGACGGCTCCGATTGATGCCGTACTCGTTGACCAGCACGTCAATCACGGCCTGGGCGCGGTCGCGGGAGAGCTGCATAAGGAAGGTGCGCTCGCCGCGGTCGGTGGTGTGGCCGACGATTTGGACCTTGATAAGGGTGTTATCGATCATGATCCGCGCGGCCTCTTCCAGCTTGCGCGAGGCCCCCGGCTTCATCACGGCCAGGTTAGGCTCGAAGTTCACGCCCTCGAGGCGGAGTGTCGTCGGACCCTCGTAGACCGCCTCGGGAACGGTGTCCGGGCAACCATCTTCGTCCTGGTAGCCATTGAGGGTCTCCGGTTCGTTGGGGCAGTCGTCTTCGGTGTCGGGGATGCCGTCGTTGTCGTTGTCCAGGTCGGGACAGCCGTCGGCGTCCTTGTAGCCATCCTTGTCCTCGGGTTCGTCGGGGCACTCATCCTCGGTGTCGGGGATGCCGTCACCGTCGTTGTCGCGGTCGGGGCAGCCGTCGGCGTCCTCGAAGCCGTCGTAGTCCTCAGGATCCTCGGGACACAGGTCCTCGTCATCGGGGATGCCGTCACCGTCTGTGTCGCGGGGAACGAGGTTCACGTCGGCGGAGAAGCCGGTTATGACCTCTATCCAGGGGGTGTCCTTCCCGATGCCCAGCCCCACGGCGAAGTCCCAGTAGAGGAAATCGTCGCCGGAGAGGCGGAAGCCGGGAACGACCTGGAACCAGTTGTCGGTGACTGCGTAGGTATCGCCGTCGCGCTCCTGGTCCTCGGCGAAGGCATACTTGCCGACGAAGTCGGTGAGGAAGGCGAAGTTATCCGTGGCCCGGACCTCGAAGCCTGCACCGTAGAGGAAGTAGTCGGGAACGGGGTAGTCCTCGATGGCAACCACCCTGTCGGTCTGCCCTGTACTCTCGTTGAAGACCCACTCGTAGATGTCGTAGGTGCCCAGGGTGAGGCGGTAACCGAGGTTGATGTGGTAGTTGAAGAGATCGTTCTTCCCCACGTGCTTCGAGAGGGCGTAGATGAAGTCTATATTCGTACCGCCGTGGGTGGTCCAATTGAGTGACTCGTCGTAGCGGTTTGTGCTGACATCGTCCTCTTGGGCGATGCCGCCGAGCTCGAAGCCGAAGACCAGGGACATACCGGGGAGGTAGCCGTTCTTCTCCTCCATGAGGGGGTTGAACTTGGTCCCGATGAAGAACTCGGAGAGCCCGACCTCCTCGATCTCGGTGTCCAGTACCTTATGTGCGCCAAAGGTCGGCGCCACCGAGAACTCCCACCAATCAAAGAAGCAGAAGGTGAGATGGAAGGGGTTACGGCTGTAAACGTCGGAGATGAAGTTGTCGTCAGTGTCCGCCCACTCGTAGCCCGAGCCCTCAATCTCACGGTAGTAGGCCCAGACATCGAAATGCAGACCGAGGGCTATGCCCCACTGCTCGATGGTGTCGGCGGCCCAGAGCTTGAACTGGCCCGCCATGCCGTAGGGGTGCGTGCCCTTAGCGCTGACCGGGATGGTCAGAACAACGAGCAGCGCTATGATTAGCATGATTTTCCGCATGATTGTCCTCCGTTCGAAAATCAGCTGTCGCTGTTCTTACCTTCAGTTGACCTCTACGATCACCGGGTCGGACATGTTGCCTGAGTAATCAACGAAGCAGACGGCCCACCTGTAATCTTCGTAATCCATCGTGTTGACGTCGAAGCCCGTGTCAACAAACCCGAAGGTGTGATTTTCAGTTAAGAAGTACTTGTAGGGGTAGTAGCCGCTCGGATTGGAGACGTCCCAGCCCTCGATGGGGTTCTGGTCGCCCTTGAAGCCGTCCAGATCGGGGCGGTAGGCGGGGAAATCCAGCCACACGTTGCTGGCGTCGAAGACCACGATGGGCTGATCGTAGATGATCCGCCGCTGAGAATCCGCCCAATCATCAGCTGCGATGGGGACGCTCCGCTTGACCTCGGGCACCATGTACTTGGGGTCGTCATTGGCGTCCTCGGTCAGCTCCGTCCACTTGCTGGCATCGTTAGCCTTGCGCCAGACCCTGAAGCCCAAATAGTACGCCTCCGAGGTCTGGTACATCGTGATGTAGGGCTTGTCGAGCGGCACGGGCTGTCCCGCGACCCACAGGCGGTAAACCAGAAGGGTGCCGGGGTATTCCGGGTGCCCAACCGGGTCGTATGGCGGGTAAACCATAACCCTGCCCGGCGAGGCCGGCTGGTTCTGATCCTGATAGGGTCCGCTGGTGATCGGGTCGGTACACCCGACGACCAGTAGTACCATCAGGAGAGGTGTAAGCAAGAGACCCAATCGGCTTAACCTCATTATGCCTCCTTTTTCCTTTCCTTTATCCTGGTGATTATCTAGGTTGTGACCGGATGCCTAAGTCCGGATGATACACCAACCAAGCAAATCGAGTCAAGTTTCACCGTGGCCATCCGCTGGATGGAATAATCTATCAACTAACTAATTTAGAGATAGTTATGTCTTTTCCTTGACCCGTCTCAAACCTTGCTGATAAGATTCAACCAGTTGGCTAGCCCAACGGAAAAATTTCCCCACTTGAAAAGAGGTGCGAGCATGCGTAAGGTTTTATTGGTAATCGTCCTTCTGGCCCTCTTGTCCCTGCCGGCCAGCGCCCGCGTCGGCGCCGGGATGCGGCTGGGCTTCCAGGACCCCGCTTTCTGCATCAACTTCTTCGGCGATTTCGAGATAAACTCGAACATAGACATCACCGCCGACTTCGATATGATCCTCGCCGGCGTATTCCTCGGCCAGTTTTCCGGCAACTTCAAGTACATCTTCAGCGTACCCTCGATCAACCCCTACGCCGGCCTCGGCCTCGGCATTGGCTTCAGCGAATACGGCGCATCATTTAATATTCCCCTGCACGTGGGGATGCAAATCCCCCTGGGCGCCGGCTTCTACCTGGACGCCGAGGTGCGCCCGATTATCGTAATCGGAGGGTGGAGTGGTTTCTCCTTCGGCTTCATCGCCGGCGTCCTCTACTTCTTCTAAAACGAAGCATGTGCATCTCTAACGGGGATCCGCTGGATCCCCTTTTTTCTTGCCATATTCCCTCTTCCCGTGCTAACCTCCCGGCGCTGGGTCCCTGGCGGCAGCCCCTGCGGAACCGGGAACCGGCCAGGTTGGGGAAGGCGTACTGTTAACCGGCAACCCCCAACGGATAAAAAAGACAGGGGCATGAGGGTGATAGTTCCCTTAGCCGGCCGCCGAGCCGGTGTTTTATTATCCGTGGTCATAACTCAATGAAGAAAAACTCCGTCATCTGGTTAGCCGTGCTGCCGGCGGTCATCTTGAGCGGTTGCGGCTCGAAAAAACCACACGAGCTTACCCGCGAGGACTTCGATGAGGGGATGTACGCCTTGCAAGACGGGAACCTGGAGACCGTTGAAGAGGTGGTTTGCAGGTTAACCGAACGCGACCCAGCCGAATCGCTGATCCCCTTTTTCCGGGGGATGTTGGCCTATCACCGGGGCGACACCGGAGCCGCCGACCTTCTCTTCGATGATTTCTACAGCGCCGCCTACAACCGGTACGTCAAGGGCTATGAGGAACTTTCAATCTACGGCCGGAGCCTCATAAGCACGGCCCGCACCGCCGCCCTGGAGATAACGCATGTGTATATAGAGGATGGCCGATACATGACCTCCAACCTCTTTGGCATTCTCGTGGACGATCTTGACGCCGTCGCCAGGTTCGGCGGCGCCGGCCGTTAGAGGAGGAAGATGCCCCTCACCAAGGAACGTAAGGCGGAGATCATCGCCAAGTTCGGCGCCGACACGCAAGACACCGGCTCCAGCGAGGTTCAGGTGGCTCTCTTGACCGCTCGGATCACCGATCTGACCGAGCATTTCAAGGAGCACCCCAAGGACCACCACGGCCGCCGGGGACTCTTAAAGTTGGTCAGCAAGCGCCGACACCTTCTGAATTACCTACAGCGCACCGAAGAGGAGCGCTACCGCAAGCTGATCGGCGAGCTCGGCCTCCGGAAATAACCGAAGCTCCGCGTTCGTTTACCGGCAAGAAAGTGAGATTTAATCGATGTACCTACGAAAAGAGATAACCGTCGGGGGGAGCACCATGGTGCTCGAGACCGGCCGGGTGGCTAAACAAGCCAGCGGCTCCGTCCTGGCATCCCTCGGCGATTCCGTTGTTCTGGCCACAACCTGTATAGACAGTAAACCGCGCGAGGTGAGCTTCATTCCACTGACGGTGGACTACCGGGAGCGGAAGAGCGCCGGCGGCAAGATCCCCGGCGGATTCTTCAAAAGGGAGGGACGTCCCTCCACGCGCGAGATCATCATCTGCCGCATGATAGACCGCTCGGTTCGCCCTCAGTTACCCAAATCTCTCAACCATGAGACCCAGATCATCGGCATCGCCTTCTCCGCCGATCCCGAACATAACCCCGACGTGGTCGCGATGAACGGCGCCTTCGCCGCCCTGGCCCTGTCCTCGGTGCCTCACGAGCACGTTTTGGGGGCGGTCCGGGTGGGGAGGATTGACAGCCGGCTGGTCTTCAACCCGACCGCGAGTGAACTGGAAAGCTCCGAGATGGACATTGTGGTCTCGGGCAGCACGGCCGCGTTAGTGATGGTCGAGGGCGAGGCCAAGGAGGTGCCCGAGGATATACTCGCCGAGGCCCTTGAGGCGGCTCATAAAGAGATTATGAAGATCATCGCCTCGATCAAGGAGATGGTCAAAGAGGCCGGCAAGGAAAAGCTCGTCTTCGAGTCGGTCGAACCGGATTCAGAGCTGAACGATCTCGTACGCGGTATGGTGGGCGACAGACTCTTTCAGGGCATGACCGGAGCCGATGACAAGATGATCCGGAAGGCCGCCGTTGACGCGGTTAAAGAAGACGTGCTCGCCCAGCTCGAGGAACGCTGGGACGCCGAGGAGGACGCTGCCGAAAAGCTGGCCCAGGCGAAGACCGTTTTGAACGAAATGAAGCGCGAGGTGGTCCGGGGCCGCGTCGTCAAAGAAGGCCTGCGTGTAGACGGAAGGAAGCCGGACGAGGTCCGGGCAATAAAGATTGAGCCCTCCTTTCTCCCCCGCACCCACGGCTCCATTCTTTTCACCCGGGGCGAGACCCAGGCCATGGTCACCGTCACCCTGGGCACCGTTTCCGACGAGCAGAAGATCGAGACCCTGACCGAGGAGTACTGGTCCCGCTTTCTGCTCCACTACAACTTCCTCCCGTACTCGGTGGGCGAGGTGCGCTTTCTGCGCGGGCCCGGACGACGGGAGATCGGCCACGGCGTGCTCGCGGAGCGGGCCCTCACCGCGTTGCTCCCCAGCAAAGAGGATTTCCCCTACACCATCCGCATCGTCTCAGACGTCACCGAGTCCAACGGCTCCTCCTCCATGGCCACGGTCTGCGGCGGATCGCTGGCGCTGATGGACGCCGGTGTCCCCATCAAGGCCGCCGTGGCCGGCGTGGCCATGGGCCTGATCAAGGAGGGCGAGGACTACCTCATCCTCACCGATATCCTCGGCGACGAGGACCACGTGGGCGACATGGACTTCAAGGTCGCCGGTACCCGCAAGGGGATTACAGCCCTCCAGATGGATATAAAGCTGGACGGCCTGCCGACCGAGGTGCTCGAGCGCGCCCTGAACCGGGCTAAACAGGGCCGGAACCACATCCTGGACCGTATGGACGAAGTCCTCGAAGCCCCGCGGGCCGAGCTCTCACCCTACGCGCCGCGCATCCAGACCCTGGATATCCCCACCGAGAAGATCCGCGATCTCATCGGACCCGGAGGCAAGGTCATCCGCAGCATAATCGAAGAGACCGGCGTCTCCATAGACGTCGAGGACGACGGCCACGTCACCGTCGCTTCGGCCGACCTCGAGGCCCTCGAAAAAGCGATGAAGATCATCAAGAGTATCGTCACCGACCCGGAACCGGGCGAGGTCTACACCGGTAAGGTCGTCCGGATCATGAACTTCGGCGCCTTCGTCGAGCTCACCCCCGGCAAGGACGGCCTGGTCCACATCTCCGAGCTGGAATGGGGCCGCGTGGGCAAGGTCGAGGACGTCTGCAAGGTCGGCGACGAGATGAAGGTCAAGGTCACCGAGATTGATTCCCAGGGCCGGATCAACCTCTCCCGCCGCATCCTCCTGGAAAAGCCCGAGGGCTTCGAGGATCGCAGTCGGGACTCCGGGAAGCGCGACTCCGATAGAAGAGGCGGTTCCGGGCGGGGACAGCGCGACCGACGGCCGGGGAGAGACCGTTGACCCATCCCGATTCCGGGAGGTTCGACATGAAAAAACTCCTGTTACTGACTCCGACACTCCTCCTGCTGCTGGCCGGTTGCGGTGTTGAGGAGGAGATCGTCGAGACGGGCTACGGCATCCACGAGCTGAAGCTCTCCGCCGCGGAGCTCGATCTCGGCGGAACCCTGATCGTCGAGTTCACCGTCACCGAGCCCGCCCTCGATTCCAAGACCGGCGAGTTCAACGTGGTCGAGCAGATCGAGATCTATCTCGCCGGCGACCCGGATTCCATCGCCTTCGCCGACGGCGCCATCGCCACCCTCACCGGCGAGGGCGGCGCCGCCGATTTCGCCAACGAGATATTCATCAACCCCGTCGCTTTCCTCCCCGGCGACTACGAAGTCCACGTCACCTGCTTTGACAAGGTTAACTCGAACGCACGGGCCGAGGCCACCGCCCGCTTCACCGTCAAGGGCCCGCCCGTCGTTCCGGAGCTGGACGTTGTATTGGAGCCCCTACCCCAGGAGGACGCCCGTCTCCCATAAGCACTCTGTTGACCCTTCCCCCGATTTGTGATAATCTCCCTTCCGCCGACGCGGGGTGGAGCAGTTTGGTAGCTCGTTGGGCTCATAACCCAAAGGTCGCCGGTTCGAGTCCGGCCCCCGCAACCAAGGGGGCCAGTAATTGGCCCCCTTCCCTAAGTAGTAGAAAAAGCCCTTTGCTTACCGAAGGGTTTTAAGTACCCTAAACCAACGGGAGCCAGTATTTGATCCCCCTCCTTTTTCTCCATTGAACCCGTGTATACAACCGGGCGTTGGTGGCCGTAGTAGGGTCGCCCCTCTGCGGGCGACCGCGTAATTAAATCGACAGGGTGTTGCACGGAAACAAGGGGTTTAAAACCCCTTGTCTTTCGTATATTGAGTAAGCGACCAACGGGAGCGTGTAACCGGAACATCAATCCAGTTCGGGTGGATTTTCCGGTGTAAACGTAATCAAGCTTAGATTCTTCTCCTTGATAACCGTGCTCGTTGTGTCCAACAGCGCGGCTATCCGCATTACTTCCTGCGGACTTACATCAATGGTGTTGTAAATTTCATTTGCAGAAGTTAAATATGCGGCCGCCTGCGGAATCCAAGTGGTCGGTTACATGGCTCATACTGACCCACCTCGGGAAGACCACCGACTAAGGCGGATTTTCCCTTGATCCTTCCCAAGGGATTAAATTCCCCTGTCTCTGGTGGTGTTGAGTTAAACATCTTGTCTTAATCCTCACCCCGGCCACAACCGTCACCCTGCTCCCCCCCTTTATTTACCTCCGGCATCGTCGTATAATCGGCGGGCCTTCATCAATTCCTACTTAAGAACCCTATTCACAGAGGATGGCCCTCATGCTGCCCCCCTTTTCAACCGAGCCCTACGTCAATTTCAACGAGCCGGGTCCCCGCGCCAAGATGGAAGAGGCCCTCAAGCTGGTCGAATCGAGGCTCGGCCGCACCTACCCGCTCATCATCGCGGGCGAGCACGTCGAGACCGGTAAAACCTTCGATTCGATCAACCCCGGTAATACCGATCAGGTCGTCGGCACCTTTTACAAATGCTCCGCCGAGTTGGCGAAAAAGGCCGTCGAGTCGGCCAACGAGGCCTTCGAGACCTGGCGTTTCGTCCCCGCCGAGGAGCGGGCCCGCTACCTGTTGAAAGCCGCCCAGGTGTGCCGCGACCGTATTTACGAGCTCTCAGCCTGGATGGTCTACGAGGAGGGCAAGAACTGGATCGAGGCCTACGCCGATGTGTGCGAAGGGATAGACTTCCTCGAGTTCTACGCCCGCGAGGCGATCCGCTACGCCCTGCCCCAGGAGCTGACCCCCTGGCCCGGCGAGGAGAACGACTACTTCTACATCCCCTTGGGCGCGGGGGTCGCCATCCCCCCATGGAACTTCCCCTTCGCCATCATGGCGGGCATCACCGTCGCCCCAATCGTCGCCGGTAACACCGTCTGTCTTAAGCCGGCCACCCCGGCCCCGGCCATCGCCTACCAACTGGTGGAGATTTTCCGGGAGCTCAACCTGCCCCCCGGTGTGTTGAACTTCATCCCCGGCTCGGGCTCGGAAATAGGCGACCTGCTGGTGGACCATCCCCGAACCCGCTTCATTAACTTCACCGGTTCGGTGGAGGTGGGGACCCGCATCTTCCGGCGGGCCTCGGTGGTTCATCCGGGGCAGAAGTGGCTCAAGCGGACGGTGTTGGAGATGGGCGGCAAGGATTTCATGGCCGCCGACGAGACCGCCGACGTGGACTCCTTCGTCGAGGGCGTTGCCGTGGCGGCCTTCGGCTACCAGGGGCAAAAGTGCTCCGCCGGGAGCCGCGCCATCGTTCACAAAGACATTTATGACGAGGTGGTGGAGAAGCTGGGCGAGCGTGTTCCCGAAATCGTCACCCACGATATCACCGAGTGGATAGACGGCCCGGCGGTCAACAACCACGGCCCGGTCATCACCGAGGATTCCTACGACAAGATACTCTCCTACATCGAGATCGGCAAGAAGGAATCCCGGCTCCTCTGCGGCGGCAAACCGGCCAAGGTGATCGGCCGCGAGGGCTACTACATCGAGCCCACCGTCTTCGTAGACGTGCCCTGGGACGCCCGCGTCGCCCAGGAGGAGATCTTCGGGCCGGTCACCGCCGTCGTCAAGGCCGAGGACATGGACGACATCGTGCGGATCGCCAACTCAACGATGTTCGGCCTCACCGGCGCCTTCTACTCGGAGAGGCGGGAAAACCTGGAGCGCGCCCGCCGTGAGCTGCACGTCGGCAACCTCTACCTGAATCGCAAGTGCACCGGAGCTCTGGTGGACATCCAGCCCTTCGGCGGGTTCAACATGAGCGGCACCGACTCGAAGGCCGGCGGCCGCGACTACCTGCTGCTTTTCCTGCAGGGCAAAAGCGTATCGGAAAAGATTTAGGCGTTACTCCCAACCAAACACGGACCCCTCGCCCCATTGGGGAGGGGCAGTCGCCTGTGGGTGGGGGGGTGGGTGCAGCCACATATAGCCACCGAAGACCGAACCCTTCATCCGACCCTCACCCCAACCCTCTCCCTAGAAGGGAGAGGGAGATAATGTAGGGGTAGGCCACCAGACACCCCGTAAGGCGCATAACGAACGCAGGTCGGGGGTTTAAGTATCCTGCCGCCCTGCGAGAATGACAATCGTCAACCGTTGTACACGGTGGTTTCAACGCAACCTCCGCCCATTCGTCGGCGAGGGTTGTTCTGCTTCACTCACCACAACGGTCAAAAAGTGCTATACTCCCTAAATCGTCTGCTTCAATCCGGCTGATAGCTGATAAACAGGTGATGAGCCGATGAGCCAAAGAAGAAGGTAGGAATTAACAGCCACGGGCTTTGTTAAATTCACCTTTTTCGTTGGAGTGACTGCGGTCTCCCACGGGCGGGTTTGGAAACCCGCCCTGACACATCATGCGTAAATGCTGATAACCTTGTGGCATGATGGTTTTCTACAGAGGGCTCTGCCCAGCCAATTCGGTTCTTAAGGAGTCAGGCCTTTGAGCGCATTAACGACGAATCCCCGGGTACTGTTGTGCACCACCTATCGGCGCTTTTCAGGCGTCTATGTGGAGATGATCAACGACAACTTTCAGCACAAGCCCTTTAGCCCATGCATGCCGCGCACCGCCTGCATAGGCCTTCGCTTCATCAAGCGCAACGTGCCCGAGGTGGAGCTGCTCGAGTACCCGCTGTGGGAGGAGTACAAGGCCAAGCTGAAGGAAGGTTGGGATGTCGTCGGCTTCAGCTGCTACCAGAGCGAGATCACCGAGATTAAAAGGATGATCGCCGAGGCGCGACGTCAAGGGGTACGAGAGATCTGGGCGGGGAACTACGGCGCCCTCGATAAGCCCCTGCAATCCCTGGTGGACCGCGTGGTTATCGGGCCCGGTGAGAACGCCGTCGCCGGGCTCTTCGGACGCCGGGTGCCCGATGATCAGATCAAACACCCGGTGGTGGTCGAAGACTTATGCATTAACCACGGAAAAATCAAGCTATTGAGCATGGGGCTCATCTGTACCAGGCACGGCTGTCCGAACAAATGCTCCTTCTGCCAGGCCGCGGCCTTCGGGGGGGGGTGTACATTCAACATCAACGAGGAAAGCATCGAGGATGTGCTTCGCAGGCTCCGGAATATGGGGATCAGATACCTAATAATCTACGACGCGACCTTTGGCGCCGACCGCAAAGCGAGTGACCGCATTACCCAACTTTTCGCCCGGTACGGCTTCCACTGGTTCCCTATAAGCCGGGCGGAGGTGGTGCTCCACAATCTGGACACCTGGCGCGAGCGCGGGCTTATGGGCGTCAACATCGGCGTCGAGGTCGTCTCCCAGCAGGTGCTCGATTCCGTTAATAAAAGGCAGCGGGTGGAGGAGATCGTCGAGTTTGCGCGCCGAACCAAGGAAAAGGGGATCTACCGGATGATCAACTACATCGTCGGCCATGAGAACATGGATGAGGAGGATACCCTCCGGGACATCCGCCGGTTGGCGGAGATGGGCTTCGACGTCTTCGCCCTCAGCATTCTGACTCCCCTCCCCCAGACGGCGATGTGGGACCAGATTGAATCCACCTACGGTATCTTCGACCACGATTACCGACACTACAACACCGAGCACCTCGTCTGGAACCACCCGCATATAACCCCCGACCGGATGAGGCACCTGCACCGAGAGGCGCATATGATACTCAACCGACCGTTCAAGACGGCCGGCGGGCTGTTGAGGCGGTTGATACTGCCCCGGAAGCGATCTACCCGGTTGGCCTACGAAATGGGTTGATCGAACGACCGGGCTCCGCGGACGACTACTATCTCTTTCCGGGTTCTCTCTTGGGGGAACCCGGGATTCTATGTCGGAAAACCGTTTGTCGGGAACATATTAGACTAATCTTGCGGGGAGAGGTATGCGCAGACTCACCGATCCTCTCCGCGGAACCGGTTCAAGGTCCTCTCTTGTCGGGAAAGCAAAGCCCAGGAGAAGAGCAGAAAAGTGGTGCGTCGCGCATAAGGGTGGATAACGGGCCATACAAGAGGGTGTGGCCCGCTTTTTATTCCTGCCACGTTCCCACGACGGAGTTCTCTTCCTGCTTTAGAACAGTCCGATTATGATACACTCTTTTATCAGATGCGTACGCCTTCGGCGGGTAAGACTGTCCGAAGGCCGGTTGCAGTGCAGGCATGTGGGGTGACGCATTGGCGGTTCTAAGGGACAGGCTGGTCGGGGACCGGCTCTGGATACTGGTGGCCGCGCTGGTGTTCTCGGCGGGGACGGCGGTGTGGTTCGCCGCAGAGTTCGACTGGCTTTCCCTGGACGACGTCTACATCACGTTGCGCTACGCCCAGAATTGGGTGGATGGACACGGTCCGGTCTACAATCCCGGCGAGCACGTCGAGGGCTACACCAACTTCCTCTGGATGACGCTTTTAGCCGGGCTGATGAAGCTGGGGCTGTCGGGTCCTCTGGCGGCCAAGGTGCTGGCCGAGCTGTGCATCCTGGGGGCGATCGGGATGGCCTGGCTCCTGGGGCGGCGTATCGGGGGGAAAGAATCATGGGTTGCGCCGGCGGCCGCCTGGGCGTTGGCCCTATCCGGTAGTTTCACCTTTTGGGGGCTGCCCGGGGCGATGGAGGTCGCTCCCCTGGCCTTGACGCTCACCGCCGGCTTCTATCTACTCCTGGGTGAGGACGGTTCCGGCGAACGGCGACGGGAACTGCTGGGAGCCGGACTGCTCTTCGGACTCAGCGGCCTCATCCGGCCCGAGGGAAACCTCTTTACCCTCTTGGGGCTTCTCTACGTCTGGCCGGGTGGGGAGGGTAGGAGCAAGCGCCTGCTTTTCTACCTGCTCCCAACGGTTTTTCTTGTGGGCGGGCACGAGGTCTTCCGCCTAGTCTTCTACGGCGACTGGCTGCCCAACACCTTCTACGCCAAGGCCGGCATCAACGGGCGGTTGATCCTCCGAGGACTGGGGTACCTGGGCGGCTTCGCCCTGAGCCACCTGCCTCTGCTTCTGTTCCTGATCGTCCTACCCTGGAGGCGGTTCGGTCGCCGCCTGTCACCGATACTCACCGCCGTCGGCCTCTACATCGTTTACCTGGTGCTCATCGGGGGCGACTGGATGGGTTGGCGTCTCTTCGTGCCGGTGCTTCCGCTTCTGGCGGTGGGTGCGGGTTTGGGCCTGGACCGGGTGCGAAGGCTCACCCTGCCGTTGCGGCGCTTCACCCTCCCGGCGCTCGCTGTACTTCCTGCGGTTGGTTTGGCCCTCCTCTCGGCGAATTTAGGCGAGTACGCCCGCATCGGGGAGTTCCGTTTCCACGAAAACCTGCACTTCCAGACCGGACGCTGGCTCATGGAGGTCAGCGACCCCGCGGACACCATCGCGGTCTCCAGCGCCGGGATCATGCCCTGGGTAACGGGTTTGAGAACGATTGACATGCTTGGCCTCAACGACCGGCACATCGCCCACGAAGGGATTGACCTGGGTGGAAGGGCGACTCCGGGGCACGACCGCTACGATAACGACTACGTGCTCAACCGGAGACCCGACTGGATCATCTTGGGTCTGACTACCGATTTCCTCATCACGGGCCAGACACCGGCCTTCTTACCCGATTACGATCTGATCGCCCGAAGTCGGTTGTGGAGTGACTACCACGTCGTCCTGCCTCACGTCCCAACGCGGGCAATCCTCCACCGCCGTGATGACCTCGACGGGCTGCATCGCCTGGAACCCCGTTGCTGGATCGGGCTCTGGTACTTCACCCACCCCCTGGCGAGGGTGGTGAAGCCCCCGCCGCCACCGCCGCTGCCGGCTTACGCCTATTCAGGGGATGTGTATCGCCCCTGAGAGGGTGCAGACCACGGGCCAGTTTCTCTATCGAGGGAACCCTTGCAGAGGTCTCCAGAGTAAAGGGGTCTTTTTTAAGACCTGATCCATAATATCCTGTATTTACGGGCCGTATCGCCGATGCGGTCTTTTTATAACACTGTAACGCGCGCCGTATCAACAAATCATAAATGGTCTTCCTTGACGATATAGATGAATTGTGCTATTTATATTATGAAGTGGAAGTCTCCGGGCTATCTGTGCGGCAGCGGTTGGGGAAGCCATGAAAACGCTCTTTGCCAAGTATGCCTTACTCCTATCGGCAATCGCCCTGCTCCCGGCTTGTGATCACGTCACCGACATAAGCGAGCTCGTCCTCCGGCAGGCCCGGAGCGCCGCTCCGGCGAACATGGATGACCGACGGCCCCGCGTTGACTACTCCGGCTTCGACGGCGCCACCTTCCGGGGCATCTCATGGGCCAGGCCCATCGCCGACTGCGCCGCCTTTGAATGGAACTCTCAGGCCGTTTGTTATCTGGCCGCCGGGGTTTGGCTAAACGAAAGAGGGGAGCTGGGTAGCGTCAAGGATTGCCCCGAGTGGCAGTTCGAGTATTTCGCCGGTGATGGGAGGCTGCTCACGGTCTGGGTGGACTGGGGCGGCGCCGCGACATCGAAAGGCTGGGGCACCCAGGGGAGGTTTTTTCGCGAACTGCCCCGCTACACCGACGGTCAGGTGGAGGCGTGGATGCGCACCGCTGCCACCGATTTCAAGAGACTTGCGGGGGAGCGGAGCTTCCATTACCAGCTCTTCCTCTGGTCCCTCGACAGCAACCGCCACGGTCAGCTCCAGTTCTACGTTGGGCGCGATCCGGAACGCATGTTGGGATACGTCACCTTCGATCTGGACTCGGGATGGATCCTCGAACGTTTCCAGGAGTAGGGAAAGTCTCAGGATAACATTGCCACCCTCTCGCGGACTGGTATATCATCGGCGCGAGGTTTTTTCATGCTGACCGAGTCTGATAAGCTGGAGAGAAAGCAGCGGCTCTGCCTGTTCCTCTGCCTGGCGGTGTTTCTCGCCGTCGCGGTCATCTACAGTTCCCTATACTTCTGGAACTCGATTGACGACACATACATCACCCTGCGCTATGCGCAGAACTGGGCGGCGGGGCACGGGCCGGTCTACAACCCCGGCGAGCGGGTCGAGGGCTACACCAACTTCGGCTGGCTGGCGCTGCTGACCCCCTTCGTCGCCCTGGGGATTCCGGGGCCGGTTATCGCCAAAATCCTCTCCGTGGCGTGCGGCCTCGGAGTGATCGTATTCGGCTGGTTTCTGGGCCGGCGCCTGGCGGGAAGGGACTCGTGGGCCGGGGTGCTCATCGCGGCGCTGCTGGCCGTGGACGGCACGCTGGGCTACTGGTCCACGGCCGGCATGGAGGGGCCGGCGTTGGCGCTCGCCCTGGCCGCGGCCTTCTACCTCTACCTGGGGAAGAGGGAAACAGGTGCGGATCTAAAAGGGCTTACGCTCTCTGGTGTGCTCTTCGGCGTGGCCATCCTCCTGCGGCCCGACGCCGCCCTCTTCGCTCTGGCGGCCTTTGTCTTTTTATTCAACGGGAAAGAAAACCGCTGGAAGCGGGCCCTGGCCTTCCTCTGGCCCATCATTGTCTTGGTCGGCGGTCAGCTCGCCTTCCGGCTGGCCTTCTACGGTGAATGGCTGCCCAACACCTTCCACGCCAAGGTGGGATTAAACTGGCGCCTGTTGGTGCGGGGGGCCGAGTATCTCGGCCGGTTCTTTATCTCGCATGCGCCGGTCTTCGTCCTGCTCTTCTTCGTCCATTGGCGGCGCTTGGGGCGCAAGCTGGTCCCATTGCTCACCGGCGCGGGTCTGTACTGCATCTTCCTCGTAGCCATCGGCGGCGACTGGATGGCCCATCGGCTCTTCGTCCCTATGCTGCCCCTCTTGTATCTGGCGGCTGCCCCCGGTCTGGAGAGGCTGCTCGAGGACTTCAGGTCAAAGGGGAGGAATGCGTTGCTCTTTGGAACGTTGATCCTGACACTGGGCGGTACATTGGCCTGCACCACCCTCGCTGGTGAACTAACTCAGATCGGTATACCCTGGCGTCATAACGAGCTTTACCACCACAACCTCGGCGAATGGCTCGCGGATGCCGCCCGACCCGGGGATGTGATCGCCGTCACCTCGGCCGGGGCGATCCCCTACCTTTCGGAACTAAAGACCATAGACATGCTTGGGCTGAACGACGCCCACATCGCCAGGGAGGGCACCGACATCGCCGGTCTCGGTGTGCCCGGTCACGAGCGCTTCGACAACGACTACGTTCTCGACCGCGCGCCGGAGTGGATCGTCCTCAACCTCTTACCTCCCCAGCTCTTCAAAGGCACTACCCCCCAGCTCCACCACGAGGCCGACCTTTTGCACCGGCCCGAGTTCTGGGAGGCGTACACCTTGATCTCGCCGCCGGTACAGGGGAACTGCGTCTTCCACCGCCGCGATGATGCGGAAGGGCTGTCCAGGCTGCCGGAGGCGTCCTGGCGGGAGACCTGGCATTTCCTCTGGCCCGGTTTGCGCGAGAGGGTGCAAATCCCTGCACCGCCGCCGGCAATTACCGGAGGACCGGATATTGGCTGATAAGGAAAGGGAACGCCTTCAGCGGATCCTTCTCGTTGGGGCTTTGCTCGTCGCTCTGGCCGCAGCGTTCTTCTACGCCGACCGGTTCCTGTGGAACTCGGTTGACGACGCCTACATCTTCCTGTGCTACGCCCGTAACTGGCTCTCGGGTCACGGACCGGTCTTCAACCCGGGCGAACCGGTGGAGGGCTACACCAGCTTCGGCTGGCTCTCGCTCCTGACGCTTTTGATGGGGGTGGGAATACCCGGGCCGGTCGCCCTCAAGCTCCTCTCGGGGCTGTTCGGTCTGGGCGCGGTTTGGATGGCCTGGCTCCTTGGCCGGCGGCTGGGAGGACGGGATTCCTGGGCCGGTCCCATCGCCGCCTGGCTGGTGGCGCTGAACGGCAGCTTCCACTTCTGGCACCTAGCCGGTGCCATGGAGACGGGCGCTTTGGCGGTGTGCCTGGCCGGGGGGTACTACCTGCTCCTGGGACGCAAAGGGGTTGAGGTTGGTGAAAGAAAGCGGGAGGTCCTTGGTGCGGGTGTTCTCTTCGGTCTGGGGATTCTGGTGCGTCCCGAGGGGGTATTATTCGGTTTCACCGCTCTGCTCTGGCTGGTATTTAGCAAAAAAAGACGTTGGTCGGACATCTTCATATTTATCGCACCGCTCGCCGTTCTGGCCGGAGGTCAGCTCCTCTTCCGACTAATCTACTACGGTGAACTTCTGCCCAACACCTTCTATGCCAAGGCTGGGCTGAACCGGCGTCTGTTACAGCGGGGCCTGGGCGACCTGGGGCGGTTCCTTCTCTTCACCGCTCCGCCGTTACTATGCCTTTTAGCTATCAAATGGAAGAAGCACCGGCGCGGGCTCTGGCCCATGCTCACCGCCACGGCGGCCTACTGGCTCTACTTCGCCGTAATCGGCGGCGACTGGATGGTCTTCCGTCTCCTCGTGCCCATCCTGCCACTGATGATGACGGCCTCCGCCCTGGGTCTTCAGCGGATCAGGGATGTTCTTTCAAAGAGGAGGGCAATCGCCAACCTGCTCGTGGCAACCGTTCTCGGCGGCAGCCTGATCCTATCCACCTTCTGGAGCGAGCCGTCCATCACCTTCGGCGACCTTCGCTACTACTCTGAATATCTGCACTCCACCGCCGACTGGCTCAACGAGAACGCCGATTCCGACGATGTCGTGGCGGTGACCATCGCCGGCGTAATCCCCTACTTCACCGGCCTTGCGACCATTGACATGCTCGGACTCTCCGACGCCCACATCGCCCGGAACGGGATCAAGATCCCCGGTCTCGGGAAGCCGGGGCACGAGTGTTACGACTCGGACTACGTCCTGGAGCGCTCCCCGGAGTGGATCACGCTGCAGCCCTTCCCGGGACTCCTGCTATCCGGTGGTACGCCTGATTTAACCAGCGAGCTGGACCTCACCCGGCGCGGCGAGCTCTGGGAGCGATACCACCTCATCGTACCCGGGACGCCCACCGTGACCATCCTGCACCGCCGCGACGACCTGGGCGGCCTCTCGCGCATGGACCCCGCCGAGTGGCGCGATGCCTGGTACTTCGCCCCGCCTTACGCAGAACTTACCGATAGACCGCCCCCGCCGCCCGACCCCCGATAAAAAAAGAGGGCGGCCGACGAGCCGCCCTCGATCTATCTGGTCCTTTTGGGCAGCTTGGGCTCGCAGTAGTACTCGGCCTTCTCGGAAAGCCAGAGAAGAGGCGAGAGTGATTTGAAGCGCTCGCGCAGCGTCCCCCAGCTTACCTCCCGGTTCACCACCACCGCCGCGATCTCGGCCACGTAAAGCGTGGCGCCGGGTAGGGGCCTGCGCTCGATAATCCGGCACTCGAGATGGGCCGGGCAGTCGGCGATCCGCGGCGGGGTCACCTTCCGCGAGGGCTCGAGGGTGAGTCCCAGGCGCCCGATGCGCTCCAGGCCCGTGTAGACCGGCTCGCCGGATTGCCAGAAGGCGAGGGCGAGTTCCGCGGGCACGACGTTGACCACGAACTCCTTAGACTTGCGCAGATGTCGGTGGGCGAGGGTATCCTCGGAGAGGACCATGCCCAGGAGCGGGGGTTCATCGGTGAGGAGACTGAGTCGGGTTACCGGCTCGAGGTGGGGGTTGCCGGCGTGATCGGTGGTGGTGAGGAAGAAGGCCTGGGAGACCAGCAGCGGCGTTTCCCAGCGGCGCGGGTCGGTGTCCTGGTGAACCTTCTCGGCCAAAGTGCCCCCTATGGGATTTCACTGAAGAGCTTATCCGGAGGCACCCGGTCGGTCCTGGCCTCGGTGAATGTCCCCTTCCCCACGGGCACCAGGGCCACCGGGCGCTCGTCAGGCCCCAGGTCCAATACCCGCCGCACCCCGCCCTCGTCGAAGGCGCCGATCCAGCAGGAGCAATAGCCTAGAGAGTGGGCGGCCAGGAGAAGGTTCTGCGCCGCCGCGGCGGTCTCCTGCAGGCAGTAGAGCCCTCGGCCCCGGTCGCCGTAGCGCTTCGCCGATACCTCGGGCAGGGCGACGACGACCACGATCAGGGGCGCATCGGCGATGAACATCTGTCCGTAAGCCGACTCGCCCAGCCGGATTCTCACGCCCCTGTCCCTCACCAGCACGAAACGCCAGGGCTGGCGGTTGCCCGCCGAAGGCGCCCAACGCAGCGCTTCCTTCAACAGTTCCACGTGCTCCTCGGGGAGCGGATCGCCGGTGAAGTCGCGGCAGGAGCGACGGTTGAGAATGGCTTCAATTACAGGATTCATACCAACGCCATCTCTCTCTTTTTAATGGCGGCCTTGATCAGGCCGTAGAAGAGGGGATTCGGGGCGAGGGGGCGGCTGGTGTACTCGGGATGGAACTGGCTGGCCACGAAGTACGGGTGGTCGGGCAGCTCCAGAACCTGCATGATCTTACCGTCGAGGGTAGTGCCCACGAAGCGCATCCCCTTTTTCTCGAAAGCCTTTCGGTAGTCGTTGTTGAACTCGAAGCGGTGGCGGAAACGCTCGATCACCTCGGTGCATCCGTAGAGCTCGGCCACCATGCTTTCAGCGTCCAGCCGCACCTTATGGCCCCCCAGTCGCATGGTGCCGCCGAGCTTGGATTTATTTCGCTGCTCGGGGAGGAGGTGGATCACCGGATGGGGTGTCCGGCTGTTGACCTCGGTGGTCTGGGCCCCCTCCAGATCGCAGACGTGGCGCGCGAAATCCACCACGGCGAAATGGAAGCCGTAGCAGATGCCCAGGAAGGGAATGCTCCGCTTCCGGGCGTACCCGATGACCTGGATCTTCCCTTCGACGCCGCGAGCGCCGAAGCCGCCGGGGACGATGACGCCGCCGGTGTCCTCGGGGAGGAACCGCTCCAGGTCCTCGGGACGCCTGATCTCGGTGGTGTCCACCCAGACCGGCTCGACCCGTACTCCCAGCGCGACGCCCGAGTGCTCCAGGGCGTTGACGATACTGATGTATGAGTCCTTCAGCGTGGCGTACTTGCCGGTGATGGCGATCTTGACCGGGATGAGGTCCTCGCTGTTCGCGTGTTCCACGTAGGAACGCAGCGGCGGGTCGGGGCTGCCGTTGGTCGGGATCGGCATGGAGAGCTTTAGCCGCCGGGTCACCAGTGAAGCCAGCCGCTGGCGGTCCAGTACGTAGGGCAGGGTGTAGATGCTGGGCAGATCCGGGGAGCTGATTACATTCTCCTGGGCCACGTTGCAGAAGAGGGCGATCTTCTGCCGCACCTTCGGCGAAACGCCCTTGGGGCAGCGCCCCACGATAATGTCGGGCTGGATGCCGGCCTCCAGAAGCTTCTTCACCGAGTGCTGGGTCGGCTTGGACTTCTGCTCCCCCGAGGCGTGGTTGTAGGGGATCATGGTCACGTGAGCGAACATGACATTCTCGCGCCCCTCGGCCACGTACAGCTCCCTCGCCGCCTCTACGAAGTGCAGGTTCTCGATGTCGCCGATGGTGCCGCCGATCTCGACGATCACGATGTCGTAGGGCCGCGAGTTGGCTATGGAGCGGATGAAGTGCTTGATTTCCCCGGTGACGTGGGGGATGACCAGCACGTCGCGTCCCAGGTAGTCCCCCTTGCGCTCCTTTTCCAACACCGTCGAGTAGAGCTTGCCCGAGGTTAGGTAGTTGTCGGAAGTGAGGTTGCAGTTTAGGAAACGCTCGTAGGTGCCCAGGTCCATGTCGCACTCGGTGCCGTCCTCCAGGACGAAGACCTCGCCGTGCCGATACGGGTTCAGCGTCCCGGCATCGTAGTTGAGATAGCCATCCATCTTGATCTGGCTCACCGAGAAACCGGAGTTATTGAGCAGGTGTCCCAGTGAGGCCGAGAAAACCCCTTTCCCCACTCCGGACATCACCCCGCCGGTGACGACGATGTATTTACTGCGTCCGATGCGGTACCTCTCCGGGAAGAAGTCCACATTCTCGCTATCGTCGGTCTTGGTCGAGATCGTCTCGAAGTCGAAGGAATCGCTCATCCTGGCTTCTCTGGAATGGTTAAGGCGGAACCCGGCATAAAAATGCCCGAGGGAATCCCTCGGGGGATTAGGATACCAAAAAAACGCCCCGTGCGAAACGAGAAAAACGGGTTAAACTTGCGAGTCAAGAGTAAATGAAGGAAAAAACCGTCTACGGTTTTCCATTCAATCGGCGAATACCCGTCCCCTTCCCGCGTTACCCACTGTTACGAAAAAAACCGCCCGGAGACGCCCTTGGCTCACTCGGTCACCCTCTCTTCTCGAGGTTTCCGCAATCCGAGAGGTCCGGCCTGGAGCCGGTACAAACCAGCACGAGGGCTGGCGCCGGCGATGTGGCAAACGGAAGCCATCTCAAGAGAAGCTGCGTCGCACTCCACCGCCGCGTCATCTCGATCCACCGTTCCTCCCGGTGGAGAGAACGATAATTGACCAGATCACACCCCCCAGGGCCATGATCTGAGGCGCGCGCAGACTCAGAAGAAAGGCGGTGTCGTCGGCCCGCAGGTAACCGAGCCCGAGCCACAAAATCGCCAGGGCGCCGACCAGGACGGCGCTGCAGGAGCGGGGCGGAAGGCGCCGGGTGAGGAAGATACCCGCCACGCCGATCAGGAGGCAGCCCAGGGCGAAGTAGGCCTGGACCGGATGAATGGTGTAGGTGGCCGGGATCGCTGGATTAAAAACGGCCACGGGGCCGAACTCGACCAGGGTTACGAAGATGTTGTACTGTCCGGATCCCAGGGCCCACGGGGCATCCGAGGCCGTCCCCCAGGCCGAGCCATCCAGAAGCGCCCCGATCCAGACCAGGGACATGGCGAAGGAGACGGTTAGTACCCCCGACGCTACGGAAAGCCAGGGCTCTCCCCCCCGGCGCTTGGTTCGGAGCCAGAGGGTTGACAGCCCAACCGCCAGGCCGGGCCAGAAACAGCCGCCCAGGTAGGTCCAGTTGCGGATGAGGTTCCCGTGGCCCAGATAGCTCGGCAGGAAGACGAGGTAGTCTACTATCCGCGCCGCCAGCATACCCCACAACAGCGCCCAGAGGAAATCGGCCGTCGCCAGCTTCCCTGGCTCGACCGATATACGCTTGTAAAGAAGCCAGCCTACCAAGCCGGCCAGAAGCAGAACGGGGAAGAGAGTCCTCAGCAGGACCTCCTCACCGAAGAGCGGTATCCACTTGAACATCAGTCGCTACGTTCGTGTAGAGACCCGCGCTCTGCCTCAAGTTCCCCAAGTTTGGCCTCGATCTCGGCGAGCTCCGCGTCCAACTCCAGAATCTGATTCCCGATGGAGACGGTATCGACCTCAGGCTTCGACAGGTCCTTCTCCAGGTCCTCCCGCTTGTCCAAGAGCCTGTCCCTCCGCTTTTCCAGATCGCGTTTCTCCTTGTCAACACCCCGGGTAAGCGCGTCTACAACAGCTTCTCTGAGATCGTCGAAGTCTTTTTGGAGGGCATCGGGTACGTCCGGCGGTGATTGCTCCAGGGCTTCCAACGCAGCGGTGTAGTCGTCCTGTTTGTAGAGCGCCGCCGCTTTGGCATAGTAAATCACGGCGAGGGCGGTGGACTCGCCCGTGGGCAGGGCGGCCAGGGCCTCGCCGGCCTCGGTGACAACGTCGGCATACTTCCGGGCGTTGTAATGAGCCAGCACCAGGGCGGGCCAGGCGTATTCGAGGGGTCCGTCCCCTTCGATGGCTCCCTGCGCCAGCCGGATGGCGGTGGAATCGCTCTCGTCCTCAAGGGCGTAGAGGTAAGCCAGATGGGCATTGAGCACCAGATCATCGTCGTCGCCGTAGCGTATCCCGTCCTCGAAAACGTCAATCGCCTTGTCCAGGTTTCCCAACGCCTCCCAGGCGAGACCCCACTCCCGGTAAGCGTCAACCCCGTAGCCCAGCTCGGCCGCGAGTTCGAAGGGATCGAGGGCGTCTCTATGCCTGCTCTGAGCGACCAGGGCCAGGGCCAAATGGTAATGACCCGCGCTCCGGTCGGGTTTGATCTGGGTGCATTTCGACAGATACGTAACCGCGGCGGTTGGATCCCTCATCTTCAGCTTGAGCTTCCCCAGCTCCAGATTGGCGCCGTAGTGCTGGTCGTCGAACTCCAGGGCCTCGAGGAAGATACCCTCGGCGCGCTTATCTTGGGAATTTTCCAGGTATTCGATCCCCTGGACGTACTTGACCTCGGCGGTGGCGCGTGGGACGAGCTCGAAACCTGGGACGTAATTTTCCGCCTTCTGGATCTCCCGCAGGGCCTGGGAGTAGCGGCGGTCTTTCAATAGAACCAGGCCGAGCTCCACCTGGGCCAGCGCCTGGTTGTTGATCGTGTCGGCTATCTCCCCGTCAATGAGCGTCTGGAGGTCCACTACCTGGGGCTGGAGGGTGTCCAGATTGGCCTCGAGGACCGGATCACCGTCGGGAGGGATGAGATCCCGGGCAGTTGCCAGGGCGTCCTCGGCCTGCACGGCCAGCCTCATGGCCTGCTCGCCGTTGCCGGCGCTGGAACGCAGGCGGTTCAGCTTCTCCTGGACCATGGCCACCTCATCCTCGACGCTGGCCCCCTCGGACAGAGCGTCGCCGGCGAAGAGCTGGCGCATCAGGCCCAGGTAGTTCATCGCCGAGTAGAAGTGGCATTCTGCCAGCTTGATCTGGGCGATAGTCACCTGCCAGCCGGCTATCTCGCTGATCCGGTTCAGGTCCTCCTCGTACTTTATCCGGGGGTCGTCCTCGCCCTCCGCGGGTTCGGCGAACACGGGGGGGTTGTCGCGGGCGGCTTGAACGGCCTCCTTGACCCGTTCTTCCCCGTTCTGAATGGCCCGCACGTCGCGCTCGATACGCTTGAGGGCGTCCAGAGCCTGATCGTGATCCCCGGCGGCGCGCTGCTCAGCGGCGGTGGCCAGGGCATCCTCGATGGCGTCCAGCTTCTCGCTGGACTGGTACACCAGCTCACGGGCGCGCTCGAGGGTGTCGGCGGAGACCAGGGTGAGCGTCCCCAGTAGAAGTAGAACTACGAGCATTCGTTTTGAAGCCATGGAGTTTATCCGGCCCTTTGGCCGTGTAGGCGGGTCTGGTTTACGGGTTTACGGCATAAGGCGTGCCATTTTGTGTAAGTATACCGTCAATTACCGGATATTGCCACCCTGGAAGGGAGACCCACCAGGTGAACGCTCAAAACGGTGTCACGGTTCCCGTCGCGTTCATAGGACGGGGTGCGGAGCCCTCTCCCTATGTCCGCATTTATACGTAGGGGTCGACGTGTAGGTCGGCCCGCGGGCGGGAGAAAAGATCCGCCACTACATCACGAAAAAATCCCCCGCGCTCACGGGGATGAATGGCCCGAAACAGAGGGTTACCCCCTTTATTTTTAGTGTATTGTACGTGCTCCGCTCGCGGGATAATCCTTCACCATACTACGATCCGCGTGTGGGGCTGGCTGCGGCAGCTTGCCGTCAATATCCAATTGTAAAAACCCCTGCGCTCGCGGATATAACCCCTCAAAGGCAGAAGATTCACCTCGCGGAACTGTGGTCCAGGCTTCAAGCCTGGTGCCGAAGGGGGGACTCGAACCCCCATGAGGCGTACCTCACTAGATCCTGAATCTAGCGCGTCTACCAGTTCCGCCACTTCGGCAAGAGAGAGGCATTATAGTGGGCGAAGGGGGTCAAGTCAAGCTCGACGGGAGCTATCGCCGCGCGGAGTCGGTCGTCGGACCGGCCCCCTTCTTTAAAGTAAATGAGGTACAATCTCCCGGTCTGGAGATTGTAGACTTTCGCCTGTGAGGTACCATGACCTATCTCATGCTCGCCCTGGGGATCGTTTTCAACGCCGGGGCCAACATTCTGATGAAGGTGGCGATGACAAACATCGGCACCCTGGACGAGCTCGGCTTCGGGCTCTACGCCAAGGGGATGCTGACCAGCGGCTGGCTCTGGGGTGGGCTGGCGAGCTTCGGCGCCGCCCTGGTCTGTTACACATACGTTCTATCGAAGATCAGCCTCTCGGTGGCCTACCCGGTCTTCACCTCGGTGGGCTTTGCCATCGTCATCCTGGTCAGCGCCCTCACGCTCAGGGAGACCGTCACCTGGTGGCAGGTGGCCGGCTTCGTGCTAATCATCGCCGGGGTGTGGCTGGTCGTGGCCAAGCAGACAGTCGCCTGAAGATGAAGCGAATCCTTTTAACCAACGACGACGGGGCGGATTCACCGGGTTTGGCGATTCTGGCCGCGGCGCTCGATGAGCTGGGCGAGCTGATGATCGTCGCCCCCGACGGTCCGCGCTCCGGCTCCTCGATGGCAGGCTCATTCCACCGGGTCATGGGTGTGGGGGAGAGGCGCCTGGTCAACGGATTCACCGCCACTGTCCTGGACGGCTTTCCGGTGGACTGCGTCCGCTACGGCCTGGTTCGGATGGGCTCCCCGCCGCCCGACCTCGTCATGGTGGGGATCAACAACGGTCTCAACCTCGCCTCTGACCTCTACTATTCGGGCACGGTGGGAGCGGCTCGGGACGCCGCGCTCTGGGGGATTCCCGCCCTGGCGGTTTCCGTGGGCTCCCTCGACGGCTCCGGTCACTGGGGGAAGCCCAATGAAGAGAGTCTGCGTCGCGCCGCTGGTTGGGGCGTCAGGATCGCCCGGCGGATCCTCGATGACGGCCTGGAACCGGGTCTCTTCTTGAACCTGAACGTCCCCGCCGAGGAGCACGGTCCGGTGCAGGGGCTCAGGGAAACCGTACCGGGAGAGATCACCACCGTCATCGGCTTCCGCGAGGAGACCGGCGGCATCCGCCTCTGGGGCTACGACGACCTGCCCGAGGAGCAGCAACCGGAAAGTGACGTGGCGGCGATCCTCGCCGGATACGCCTCGGTGAGCCGGCTCGACGTAGGTTGCGCAACGCCCTGCTGGCGGGTCATCGAAGAAGCCAATAACGATGAATGAGCCACGCATCCTGGTATCCAACGACGACGGCGTTCAAGCCGTGGGCCTCCTCGCCCTGGCCCGGGAACTCGATCCCCTGGGTGAAGTGCTCGTCTGCGCCCCGATGTTCGAGCGCTCAGGCGCGGGGCACTCCATCACCATCCACACCCCGATCCAGGTCACAAAGATTTCCCTCGCCCCGGACATCCGGGCTTGGGCAATCGACGGCTCGCCCGCCGACTGCGTCAAGTACGCGGTGAGCAACCTCTACAATGAAGCTGAACCCGACTTGGTCGTTTCCGGCATCAACGCCGGTCTCAACCTCTCCACTCACATCTTCTATTCGGGCACCCTCGGCGCGGCCCTCGAGGGGGCCATACTCGGTATCCCCTCCATCGCCGTCAGCCTGGGGCGCTTCGCCGGACCGCCCGGCGCCGCTCCCGCCGAGGGGGCGATGGAATACGCCGCCCGATTCGCCGCCAGCCTCGCGGGGGCGATACTCGAGCGGGGCATCCCACCGTACACCTGTCTCAACGTCAACATCCCCAACGTGCAGCCAAATGAAATCAAGGGAGTACGAATTACCCGTCACGGCCGCTTCCTCTTCGACACCCGTTACAAACCGGACGAGGAGACCGGCGGCTGGCTCCTGCGGGGGCGGATGTGCGATATCGAAGACGACCCCGATCCAGACCTGGATTACCGAGCCATCATCGAGGATTTCATCTCTATCACCCCCCTGAACCTCGACCTGAACGACCCGGCTCTTTATAATCAGATGCAGGGCTGGGAACTTGAAGGACTCTTGGAAGGTTGACACTCACCCGCCCGATGAGCTACATTTCCCCCGCGGGCCGTTAGCTCAATTGGCAGAGCAACTGACTCTTAATCAGTGGGTTGAAGGTTCGATTCCTTCACGGCCCACCACGGGGGTGGGGCCGATAAAAAAGGCACCGCCCCCACTAAACAAGAAGAGTTTATCCGGGAGGCGGCGACGTCTCCTTTTTCAATGAAGCCCTTCGATTTAGACGCCGTTGTTGCCCTGGTTGTGCGGGAGGTTTCCGGCGAAAAGCCGCTCGCCGTGGACCGGCAGGGCCGCTGGCGGGGCCCGCCGCCGCTTGATCCCAAAGCCTGCCACCCCGCTCCCAATGACGTTGAGCGGAACGCCCCGTTCCGCGTCCTCGTCGGCTGCCTCATCAGTCTGCGAACCAAGGAGGAGGTCACCGGTCCGGCCACCGAACGTCTGTTCGGGCTGGCCGACAATCCCCGAGATATGGCGAAGCTGGACCCGGGAAAAATCGCGAAAACCATCTATCCCGCCGGCTTCTACAACCGGAAGGGGCAAACCATCCGGGATGTGAGCCGGCGGATTTTACAGGATCACGGTGGACGGGTCCCCGACACGGTGGAGGAGCTCGTAAAATTCAACGGGGTGGGGCGCAAGACCGCCAATCTCGTCGTCACCGTGGGCCACGGCAAGCCGGGCATCTGCGTGGACACCCACGTCCACCGTGTCTTCAACCGCTGGGGCTACCTGCGGACCAAAACGCCGGATAAAACCGAGTTGGCCCTGCGAGAAAAGCTACCCCCACGGTACTGGATCCCGATAAATTCCCTCCTGGTGGTCTTCGGCCGCAACCGCTGCCAACCGGTCTCCCCTCACTGCTCCGATTGCCCTGTCAAAGAGTACTGTCCCCGGGTGGGCGTCACCCGCTCGCGCTAGAGATGCAGAAGGAACCGAAAAGTTACGGTCGGCTGGCCCTCGGCGCATTTTTTATCGTCGCCGCCGCGGTGGTCATCCTGGCCAACATTTCGCTCTCCTACACCGAGCCGGAGCCCGGCGGGAGCGGCGAGTACCTGGTAGAGCGGGTGGTAGACGGCGACACGGTCGTGTGCGCCTCCCTAGGCAAGGTGCGCCTTCTGGGGATAGACACGCCGGAACGCGGCGAAAAGGGATTCTACGAGGCGCGGGACCGCTTGGCTAGGCTGGTTGGCGGTCGATGGGTGACCCTTCACTTCGACGAGGAACTTTTTGACAGGTATGGTCGCGTGCTGGGTTACCCGGTGGTTGACGGCGTCGAGGTCTGCCCGCTGCTGGTGGCCGAGGGACTGGCCGAGCCCTACTTCATCCCGCCCAACGAGCGTTTCCGGGAGCGAATCCTGACCGCCGCTACGGGGCGTTAATCCCCATGTACATTCACCCGAAACGGTTGATACACAGGCGCACCATCCAACCTGAAACTCCGCCCCCTTTGTGCTATACTCCTCTTTGTTAGAATCGGGACTGAAGCACATTTTGTTCTCGGGAAAGGACCGCGCGATGCGGATGAGTGACGAGGTCTTCAAGAAGTTTGGCAAGACCTTCCGCAAGGGAGAGATCGTCTGCAAAGAGGGCGACATCGGGGATGAGATGTACATCATCCACTCCGGCAAGATCGCCATCACCAAAATGAGCCGCGACTTGGAGACCACCCTGGCAGTGCTTACCGACGGCGAGTTCTTCGGCGAGATGGCCATCATTGACAACCAGCCGCGCTCGGCCACGGCCAAGGCCATGGAGGACTCCAGGGTGATCGTCCTCTCCGGGGAGATATTCGAGTCCCAGATCTCCACCAATCCCAAGCTGATCATGCGTATCCTGCGCAAGATGTCCAACCGCTTGCGCGAGGCCGACCGCAAGATCAAGACCCTCCTCTACCGCGACAACTCCTCCCGCGTCACCGGGACCCTGATGCTTCTGACCCAGAAACACGGCGAGCCCCAGGTTGGCGGCGGGATCAAGCTCGAGAAGGCCTTCGCCGTCAAGGAACTGGTCGGCATGGTCGGCCTGCCAAAGCCCAAGGTCGAGGAGATACTGGACACCTTGATCCGAGCCCGGGTGCTCGAGATCAAAGGCGAGGTCATGACCGTCTACTCCATGGAGCACCTGGAGCGCTTCATGAACTACCTGGAGATGAAGGAACAGTTCGGCGACGCTTAGACGTTGGAATCTACAAGAAAATGAACGGAGGCCGCGAGGTCTCCGCTTTTTAAACTCATCGCGAGGTAGGGTGGGGATTTGCCTTCGGCCGCATATACCATCCCCGCCGCGGTGACTTACGGTGTTTCCGCCTCCACATCGAGAGCTTCTTCTTCAGCGCCCTTGGCTGATGAGTCCTCGACCGTGTTCTCCTCCGTGGATTCATCAACCGCTTCCTCGGTGGATGGACCCACCTCCTCCGGGACAGGAACCAGGAGCATCCCGGCCCCGTCAGCGGTGGTCACCAGAAGCCCGCCGTCCAGCGGAACCAGTCCCTGCACGGGCTTCTGAGTGGGGTGGCGGTAGACCTCCTCCCCCGTGGCCAGGTCCACCGCGCTGATATCCCCCTCGGCTTCGACGATCCAGACGAGCCCGCCGGTGACCACGGGCGGAGTGAGGCAGATGGCCGTCGGTTCCAGAACGGGTCTCATCTCACCGTGAATATCGGCGATGACGAGCGAGCGGTCGCGCCCGAGGAGCACCAATCCCTCCGGAGCCGAGGCGATCCCCGCCGGTGGAGCGGTCAGGGGCGTCCGGTAGAAGAGCGGTCCCTCTTCGCCACCCGCGTACACGCCCAGCTCCCCGCTCCGATTCAACCACGCCAGGGCTCCCTCCTCGGTCACTACCGGCCCGACCGCCGGTTCCCCCTCGAACCACACCGGCTCCTCCCAGGCCGGGCCCCAGAGCCCCGTCCCTTTCAGTCCCTTAATAAGGAGCACCGGTTCGCCCACCCAGAGAGCCGGCGGTCCGGCCAGGGGACGGCCCGGCAGCTCGTACTCTTCCAGGAGCTCGCCGTCGAGAGCCCGGAAACGGTAGAGGTAGTGGGTGGTCAGCACCCAAACGCCGCTCTCGTCGGCGACCAGCCCACGGGGCAGCTCCTCGAGGAGCCGCCGCCAGAGCCGCGCCCCATCCAACAGGTCGAGGCACCAGATCTCGCCCAGGGGCAGGTCCACCGCCAGGTAGACTCGGTCTCCCGATATTTCCGGCGCGGCCGCCGGGCTGGCCGGGAGCGTCCAGGACCAGATCCGCTCGCCCGTCGCGGCGTCGAGACCGAATATCCCCTGCTGCAGGCCGGCGTAGACCGCCACTCCCCGGTGAACCGTCATCCCCCAGGGGCAGACGCCGCTCACCCAGCGCCACGACTCCACCAGAGGCGTTTGTTGAGCGGTATCGGCGCTGAACCTCCGCTCCGCTCCGCCGCCGTAGCCCAGCCAGCGCCCCTGGTTCGAGGTGGGAGCGTTCCCGGTGAAGTTGTGGCCGCTACAGCCATTAAGAACGAGTGCTACGACGGCGAGAGAGAAAATCGTTGAACGAAGTCGTTTCATGGGCAGCTTCCTAAAGGCCGTGCCTAACTTGTCCAATGCTGACCTATGTACTGATGGGCCTCGTCCATGTCAAGGGGACGGGTGCTGTTACTCGGTCTATAGTAGAAGTGCTTCCGATCCCCTTCGGTGACGTAAACGGGAGCTGGTGATCTATCTATATCCACTCGACAGATAACCTTACTTTTAATCTTCTCAAAGCTGACTTTGCAGTACGGTAAAACGTTTTCACCCAAGTAATTTGCCATCAGCTCAGTGAGCTTTAATTCAAAACCGTCCTGGTTTCGTTTTCCCAGGGTTGGAATATCGGCTTCGATACCCACCGGCTCCCCGTCATCGTCCACCCCGATCAACAGGGTGCCCCCTTCGGAGTTGAGGAAACCGGCGATGGTTTTTATAACCGCCCACTCCAGTTTCGGGTTGACCGTTTTCCGATAGAGATCGAAACGGAGAGATGACTTGAGTTCCAAAGTGGGTCCTTCGGACCTTTCCAGGATTTCGGCCAATGTCGGCTTTACCGATTTCAGTGGTTCACGGAGGAGACCCTCCATATAATCGTTGATTGCCTGGGCGATCAATTCTCGTCGAACCTCCAAGAAGCCCTTATAGTTCTCAATTCGCCATAATTCGGTGTTGTCTGGGATGAACTGGGCCCAAAGAGCCTTCGGATAGCACTCCTTGATTTCTGGAAGGTATTCTTCGGGTAGGCGATTGCTGATTTCCCGGTTTGTTTTTTCGGTGATAAAGACTCGATTAGCTATCTCGTTGACAATCTTTACATGGAGATGGTTGTTTCCGTTGTAACCGCCCTCTTCGTACAGCCTTGAGACCGGAAAGATGTGGTGGCTTTGGATAGCGTAGCTTCTTCCCATCGAGCGAGCCAACGATAGCCCGTTGAACCAATCAACCCCTCCATGCTGTTTGGCGACGACGTGCGCCATGCGGTAAAACGGTTGCTGGATCGAACGTCCCTCTAGATCACCCGGTTCGACCTTGAGCCGACCACGCTGCTCGATGATCTGTTTCTTGAGCTCCTCGTAAGGGTATTCGTTGTTGGCGACGACTACGATATCGTGATCGGTTTTCTGGTTGGGTGAACTGGAGTAACGGGCCCACATATGAGCGGCATAAAACCAATGCAGAGCTTGCTTGATATCATCTTCGTTCCTAAAGGCCCCTCCCCGTTTGACGATAATGGCAACAAGGGGGATGAGCACAAACAGGGTGTTGAGATCATCGGTGCCGTGGATGTATGCATGGGTGGGTAGAAGGTCGGTCAGGTATTCAAGGGCCGCAGTGACCTTCTTCCAGCCGTCAATCAGCGTTTCCCTATCAGTGTTATGTATCTTACTAAGCTCTCCCCGCTGGTGGATAACCGCCGTCAGGCAGCGAACCATGAAGCTCAGATCAAAGATGAATCCCTTATCACTAAGTTGTTCAATCAGCTTTTTCATCTCACGCCTGGCAGTCGTCCAGCGTCCGGAGATGTGGGCCAGCGCCAGCTCCGCCTCTGTGAGCTTTGTCCCCTGGCTGTTGACCCGGTCAAACACGTCAATCGCGTCGTCCACACTGGCTGTTGTGGGCACACTCAAGTCAGGAAAATCCCTTTCGGCTATGTTGAGCAAGCGCTGATGAGTTTTACTGAAGGCTGAGACGAGCCTTTTTATCTCCTCAGTTGAATCCGGGGCCATTTCCATTGCAATACCCGCCGCATCAACCTCCCCTGAAAATATCTCTCTCACGCTGACCCATGCCTTGTCTAACTTCATTAGAGACACCTGATAATAGCGAAACTCACCGGTTCTGAGGTTGAAGTACAACTGCCGGGGATCGTTCTCAATCTCCGTTTCTTTATAGAATGGGGGCGGGCCATCCTTGAGCAACATATAGAGGGCGGTAAGGCGCTGCTGACCGTCAAGGATCACCTGGTACGTGCCCCGTTGCCTTTGGCTGGCGGCGTCAAAACCTTTTAGGTCCGGAGGTGCTTGGGTTTCCCAGATGAGTATGGATCCGATGGGGTACTCTTTGAAGAGGGAAACCATCAGCTCTTTGGCCTGATCGAGCCGCCAGACGTACTCCCGCTGAAATTCGGGAAGCACGATGTCTTTTGTCTGGATGCGATCTATCAAGGTTCTGATCTTCATCTCGACCCCTCGTTATCAGGTAGTAAATATGAAGACATCATACCAGCCAGGGGGCAGGGGTGGCAACGGGGGTTCCGCTTGGAACAAAAATCCTTGGCCAGGCGGACGATGAGGGCGTGGAACTCGTTGAAAAGGCTCACGTCCCGGGGCAGGCGGTCGGTGAAGAGCGCCGCCAAATCGTCGTAGGTGCCCCGCGGTTTCACCCAGCCGTGTCTAGCCGCCACGCGGCGGGTGTAGGCGTCCACGACGAAGACCGGTCTCCCCAGGGCGTACAACAGGATCGAGTCGGCGGTCTCGGGGCCGATCCCCCGAATGTCTAAAAGTTCCCGCCGCAACACCCCAGTCGGAACCGGCTCCAGACGGGCGAGATCGCCGCCGCAGCGCCCGTCGAGCCATTCCAGGAGCAACCGGAGCCTGGCCGCTTTCTGTTTATAATACCCCGTCGGGTGGATGAGCCGCGCCAGTTCATCCTCCGGGAGGGCCAGGAGATTTGCGAAATCCAGCCCAGTCTCCCCCCGGAGCGCCGTCAGCGCCCGCTCCACGTTTCGCCAGTTTGTGTTCTGGGTCAGCACCGCGCCCAGGCAGACCTCGAGGGGCGTCTCGGCGGGCCACCACCTCTGGGGACCGAAACGGGCGTAAAGGGCGTGGTAGGCCGCCAGCGGGTCCAGCTTCCCCGCCATCAGAAGTGTGTTCCGGTGGAGACGTGCCAGATACCGATTACGAGGAAGACCGCCCCGGCCGCCACCGCCGCCCAACTCGCGAATCTGCGCAGTTGGGCCGATTTGCTCAACGGACCGATCAGCGTCAGCGGGATGAACCAGATCGAGGTTCCGAAGAAGAAGGCGACGAAGAGCAGGAGAGATTGAACCAGATCCCCCGTGGCCACACCGATGCTGATCATCGAGATGAAGGGGACGCAGACGGACAGGCCCGAGGCGAGGCCGATCAGGAAGGCGACGGGCGGCTTGCCTTCGCGCTTGTTCAACCACTTGCACATGCCGGCCGAGGGGAAACTCCGCCAGAGACCGTAAGCCAGCATGAGGGCTCCGGCCAGGATTTCCGAGGTGCCCGGGAGCCAGGGGAACCGTCGCAGGTCGGGGTCCAGGAGCTCGGCAACGAGACCCACGATGAGCCCTACCGTCAGGTACCCCAGCAGCCGTCCGATGCTGAACTCGAGAAATAGTTTAAAAGACCCGGGTAAACCCTTCCGATCCTCGGCCAACAGGAGCGGCACATAGAGTGCCGAG